>ERZ773237.288-NODE-288-length-59363-cov-5.092753_pt1 | contig 59363 bp, 57 predicted proteins | sample MGYA00580990_ERZ773237 | MGnify/ENA primary metagenome ERZ773237 (study PRJEB29015, sample SAMEA2737749) | human gut metagenome | biome: human gut; feature: human-associated habitat; material: faeces | place: China | collected 2012 ...
TAAGCACATAGCATTGTAGCAAACGATTGTAAAACACCAAGTCAACAAAGAAATGCTGCTCATCAAACGTGAACCGTTTCTGCCTTGCTTCAAATAAGAATCCTTTACCAAGTTCTTATGCCAACAAATTTATTATGCAAAGTGACTTAAACTAAATCACAGCTACAAAAGTAATTATAAAAAGATTTATCTCCATCACTTTGCATAATATTTTCATCAGAAAGACTTTAAAAAATCCATTAACTTTTCATTTCCTTGCCACATAGGTTTAGTATCCACCTCCTGAACAACTTTAATATAAGCTTTTTCTATAGCCTCCCGTTTCACTTTTGAGTCCGCTCTTGCATAAATTTCTGTAGTTTGCACATTCACGTGCCCCAAAATATCTCTAATATAAACTAAGTTAACCCCAGCTTGTAACAGATGCATTGCCTTACTATGCCTAAGACTATGACAGCTTATTTTCCCCTTCATTAACGTGGGATGAAGTAGCTTTGCCTTTTTGATGTATCTATCCAGTATATTCGCCACCCCTGCTCTTGTCAGCTTTTCGCCCCAACAGTTTGTAAATAGCGGATGTTGTAGACATTCTGATCTCAACAATCCATTCTCTTTCATATATATTTTCAGTATATCCAACTGTTCTTCAAGCATTGGTACAACTCTATTTTTATTCCCTTTTCCCGTGATTATTACAGTATATGGTTCATCTAATCGAACACATTGCGGAGTTAGGCTTATTACTTCTGACACTCTACACGCTGTATCATACATAAGTGACAATAACGCCAGATCCCTACGACCTTTAGGTTTGGTCGTATCTGGTTGTTGCAGAAGAATCTTCATCTCTTCTACCGTTAGATAGTTCATAATAGGCTTGACACTCTTTTTATTATTTATAGCCATTATTTCTTGATATTCGTATAGATGGTCTGAACTCTGATATTGGAGGTACTTAAAAAATGATTGTATGGCAGCAAGGCGAAGATTACGTGTTGATGTACAGCAACTTCTTTTTGTTTCCAACCAATCAAGGAAGGACAAGATATTCTCTTTTGTTATACTTTCCATTGTCAGTTTTTCAGCTTTTACACCTTTACTTTCCATGTATACCAGATATAAGGTAAATGTGTCCCTGTATGAATGGATCGTATTAGTACTTGCTCCTCTTTCATGGGGCAAATACCGGAGAAGGAAGTCTGTTAGATATTTTGAAAAATTTGTAGGTTTCATAAATGTCACATTTTAGGGAAAATATCAAAACCAATGATATCTATTTTTCTAATTAATTCGGGATACATCTCTGACGTAAGCCGAACATAGTTATTCGTCGCCCGCAAAGATTGATGTCCAAGGTAAGTTGATAGGATCGGCAAAGAACAATATAAATCCATACCTTCTTCAGCCATTTTAGCAAGAGAGTGAACGGCAAATGTATGTCTCAAGTCATGCAGACGTATGCGGTCTTTGGGAATGTTTGCTTGAATGAGTATTTTGCAAAATCGACGATATATGCTATCCCTGTCACAAGCCCTTCCTTTAAGTGTGATAAAAAAGGGAGTAGTATCTGATATCTTTACGGGTAATCTGTTTCTATGTACAACATAATCTTTAAGAACCTCTGCTAAAGAAGTGGAAAATGGGACAATCCTGTCTTTGCCGTTTTTTGTATCTCGTAAAATGAAGTATTCTTCCTCAAGATTAATATCTTCATTGAGCAGAGACAAGGCTTCACCTATGCGTATTCCTGTTCCGTATAACATGCGAAGCAGTGAAGGCATTATAAAAAAAGAGGATCTCATATCATTATTTCCACTTTGCATATTATCACATGTCGTAAAAATTCGTTCTATCTCTTTTGATGAAAAGATATGAGGGATAAAGGTATTTCTCAATGACGGGGTTCTTGGTATATATGAGCGGATTCCTTTTTTGTTAAGAAACGAAGAGAAAGCACCTAAAATATAGCACCTACGATAATGGTAACTATTGGATTCATTGTCACGTTCCTTGCACCATGCATCTGACAACTCCTTGGTAATACCTATTGCAGTCTCATTTCTTTCAATAGTAAATCTATCAAATAAAGTCAGGACAAACTCTCCCCCAATATACTTAAATCCCATACTGCGCTTCAAGCTCACAAACTCTCTTATCAATGAGGCGTAAATGCCTTTAAAATTTCTATTCATAAAAATAGCCTCCTTTCTGGGTATAAAAGTTTTCACATACAGGTGATACATCAAGGGAGCATTTTTTCAGTGATTGGATATCTATTCTTAGATAATAACTTGTTGATTCCGTGTTCTCATGCCCTAAAACTTCGCTTATAACAGGGAGCTTTACCTGCTCTTCTAAAAGAAGTGTCGCTAAGGAATGTCGAAGGGCATGTGCGCCATGATGCTTGTTCTTTATATTTACGTTGGCTTTAAGAAAATATTTCTTGGCTATCTGGGATATGACCGGTTGGTTTATGTGAGTATAGGGAGAACGTGCCAAGAGAAATATATATGATGACTGGGACTTTGGACGTCCATACCGTAGATATTCAATAATAGCATTGCCTATTTCCGGTAGAAGTGGCAGTTCTAATTCCTTATTTGTTTTATGCTGGATTAAACGTATGGCATTATCCTCCCACAATATATTTTCAAACTTTAAATTTGCTATATCAGAAGCCCTCAAACCAAGCATTGTGGCTAATAGAATAATTGAGTAATTACGTTTTCCTGTAGTCGTACTTCTATCCACAGAAGACACTATCTTTTTTATTTCTTCAGAAGTGTAAGCTGACGGTAGCTTAGGCTGTTTCTTATAATTATCTTTTGGAATAAATGCCGCTAAATCCATATCTATAATTTTGTGTTCATATAGATATCGGAAAAAGTTACGTAGAATATGGATGGATATACTTGCTACAGATTTATATTTAGTACCAATGGTATTAAGATATTTAATGATGTGGGTAATCTCAACTTGTTCTATGGAGGCTACTTTTGCAGATGTTAGAAAATCAAGGAAACGATGGAATATTTGTTTGTGATTGTAGATAGTGTGTCCGGACAAGCGTTCTTGACTTCGAGATAATATATATTGCATCATCAAACTGCCAATCTCTCCTTTCAATTCTACCGGAACTTTTCTTGGAATAACTTGGCCTGTAATGAGGTAATTTTTCAGGAGTAAGATAGCGGATAAAAATTTCTTGTCACCAGATTTTAATGAAGTTAAATCTTTAGAACCATAAAGAGAAGATAAAAAATCATCGCAGACTTTAGGGGTGAGGGAATGCAAATCATTGTTCTCCATGAACTGCCTTAATTGATTCCATTTCCATGCATAGCCTTCCAATGTACTATCTGTACGAGAAAAATCCTCTTTTAAGATTTTCAGCATAGAGGATGTGACTGCTTCAAAAGTTGTTGAGTGATCATTCATACGTCATTAATTTAAGTTGTGGCAATATCACCGCACTTAAATTAATGAAATTCTTATGTAAAGAAATAAATGATTATATTTTTATAATTACTTTTGTAGCTGCGATTTAGTTTAAGTCACTTTGCATAATAAATTTGTTGGCATAAGAACTGGGTACAGGTTTCGCTTATGTGGGCAAAGAATATCGTTTGGAAATAGGCGAAACGGAAAACTTTATCGACTTGCTCTTTTATAATCTTTCGCTTTCCTGCTATGTAGTGGTAGAGGTAAAGATCGGTAAATTTGCTTTTGCCGACATCGGTCAATTAGGTGGATATGTGGTGGCTTGCAATCATTTGCTGCGTAAGGAAGGACGGGATAACCCAACCATCGGCTTACTGATTTGCAAAGAGAAAGACCGCATACAAGCTCAGTATGCTTTGGAGTCGAGCAGCCAACCTTTGGGTATTTCCGAATATGATCTGGAGAAGTTCTATCCCGAAAAAGTGGAAGGTACCATGCCTACCATTGAAGAGATAGAAGCTAAATTAAGAGATAACTAACATTGACTGGCAGAAAAAAGAATCTGCCAGAGCCGGAATGCGCAAAATGATAAAGCGGTTGCTGAAGAAATATAAATATCCGCCCGAGGAAGCTGCTAATGCTTTGGAAACAGTCATTCGTCAATGCGAACAATGGACGGATAATGATGATTCAGAACCTCTTTATCAGAAAGCCCCGAAGAAATATGAGTTTCCTGAAAGCAGTTCATACACCATAGCTGCTGAACCAAACATCAAATACAATAATTTATCAGAAAAAAAACAATGAGTAACAAGTCTATAATCATACCTGTGAACAATAAACCTACAAAAATTGAGAGTGTACAAAATTTTGTTATTGTAGGCGCAAATGGAAGTGGAAAAAGCCATCTAGGTGCTTGGATTGAACAGGAATCAGCAAATGGAGAAGTCCTTAGAATTTCAGCTCAAAGAGCATTGTCAATCCCGGATAGTATCACTATCAAAATCGAAGAAGCGGCATGGAATAAAATATATTGTGGTGAAGAACTTCACCATGATAAAAATTACAAATGGAATTGGGGGAATGGATTAACTACTAAATAGATGATTATGACAGCGTTTTATCTGCTATCTTTGCTCGTTTAAATAAAGAGGATAGAGCTTATGTTATAGACTGTAAGGATAAAGAAAAAAGAGGTGAAACGAAAGCCGATGTTCCACAAATGATTATAGACAAAATTACTTCTATATAGAATGCTATATATCCTCATAGACAAATTATTCTTGAGGATGCAAAGATAAAAGCCAAAACCACTTCATCAGAGGAATATCATGCCAAAGAAATGTCTGATGGAGAAAGAGTAACAATTTATCTATTAGGTCAATGCCTTATTGCGCCGAATGATATGACAATCATAATAGATGAACCTGAAATACATTTGCACAAATCTATTATGTATCGTTTATGGGATAAAATTGAAGAATTCTGTCCAAACAAAACATTCATATATATAACTCATGATTTAGACTTTGCTGCTTCAAGAAAAGAAGCAACTAAAATATGGGTTAAGTCATATTTTGGCAATAACCGATGGGATATTAAAATATTAGATCCCGATGAAAATATTCCTGATAGTTTAATGTTTGAGGTATTAGGCAATAGAAAACCTGTTCTATTTGTCGAAGGAGAAAGAGGAAGTTACGATAATCAATTATACCCTTTCGTTTACAGTAACTATAACATAATTCCATGCCATGATTGCTCTAAAGTCATAGAAATGACAAAATCATTCAATAATGAGCGAATAAAAAACATGCATAATTACAGCATAAAAGGGCTAATAGATCGTGATTATATGACGGAAGCGGAGATTTCATGCTATAAGGAATCGAATATTTACACGCTAGATGTGGCTGAAGTCGAAAATTTATACCTAATCGAGGATATAATAAAACTAGTGGCAGAGAACCAAGCATTAGAACCTAATGAAACATTTAATCAGGTAAAACAGTTTTTATTCAACAAGTTTAAAGGAGAATATGATTTACAACTATGTTCAATTTGTTCTAGAGAAATCCGCCATAAACTTCAATGTTACACAAAACCTAGTGAAAATACAATGGAAGCTTTAGAGGCGCAAGCACAAAAGATTGTGAATTCTATTGATATTCCGCAAATATATAACCAATCTAAACAGAAAATTGATGCCATAGTTACATCGCAAGATTATGATAACCTACTGAAAATCTATAATCGGAAAAGCTTACACCTCCAAATTTCAGGTATTCTAAAGTTATCATCAAATGAATATCCTAAATTGATTCTGAGAATGATGAAAACGGATAAAAAAGAAAGAATTATAGAAGCGCTTAAAAAACATATGCCAATTTTGGACGAGAAAGAGCCATCCATCGAAGTCATCTAAACTTTATCCCCGATTGGTCATTTGTACCGCAGACCTTGTTACGGGAACATTATCGATGCCATCCCCGAATTATCAACTTCTGTAATCAGAAATTTTATGGTGGAGATCTTGTCATCATGACACGTGATAAAGGAGAAGAGGATGTCATTTGTGCCATACGGACAGCCAAAGGTAACCACTCCCGCAGCCACATGAATCAACGGGAAATAGATGTTATCAAAGAGGAAGTACTACCGAATCTATCTTATGAAACAGATGAAATTGGCGTCATAGCTCCATATAACAAACAAGTAGATGCAGTAAAATCCGCACTTGAAGAGGATATTGATGTCGCAACAGTCCATAAATTTCAGGGAAGAGAAAAGGATGCTATCATTATGACCACTGTCGACGATGTCATCACTTCCTTTTCCGACGATTCCAACCTGCTCAATGTTGCTGTTTCGCGGGCTAAGTCACAATTCGACTTAGTCGTATCGGGAAACGAACAACCCAAAGACTGCAATATCAGCGATTTGATTGCTTATATCGAATATAACAATGGCATTGTTTCCACCAGTAAGATTCATTCTATATTCGATTATCTATATGAGCAATATACAGATGCCCGAATAGCCTATTTGAAGAAGCACAAAAAAATATCCGAATATGATTCGGAGAATCTTACATTTGCCTTACTTGAAGATATTCTGAAAGAGAATATCAATATGCGTCATTTGAATATCATTTGCCATTTACCACTCTATATGTTGATTCAGGATTATTCTCTATTGAATGAAGAGGAAAGCAAATATGCTGCAAATATAAATACTCATATTGATTTTCTAATTTATAATCGTGTGAGCAAACAACCGGTATTGGCTATTGAAACAGATGGTTATACATTCCACAAATCAGGGACAAGTCAGTCTGAACGTGATATTAAAAAGGATCGTATTTTAGAGTTGTTCAGAATTCCATTGGTGAGATTGTCTACTATTGGTAGCAATGAGAAGAAAATTATTGGAGATAAGTTAAGCGAAGTATTACATTTACATTAGAATAACCATCTCAAACTATATTTTTAACATACATTTTTGCTCAAATAAAAGTTTATGCATGTTCTAGCCATAGAAAGAAGAAATTTTACTCCATTTATAATAACAACATCAGTAATAATGCCTACATTTATTCCCAATTTAAAGTACGACAACATTATGGAATATAGATTATCAAGTCATAGCGGAGATTTATTCTTTGATCTGAAAGAAAATAATAAAGAACAATATCTCAAATAACCCAAAGTAAAAATATAGGTTCCGGAAATTTCAGAAGAGAAAAAATATCCATAGATTGTTCAGAGCTATTACAATTCAGAGACGCTATCAACAAAGCTATTGAATATTGGTCTTTGGAAACAAAAAAAGAAAATAAACCAGAGAAGAAATATTCTATAGAAGAAAAGAGACAGGAATACGGAAATGCTTATTTACCTTGGGAAAAAGAAGCTGACGAATATTTAATTCGTTTATATGAAGAGGAAAAAAGCATCAAAAAATTAACGGAAATCTTTGAACATAATAGGTGTATCAACAATGCAGCATAGTATGACAAGTAAACCATGATGTCGGCATTTCCCCCATGGCATAGACGCTGGCAAACAATTGTGATCAGAGATATGTTCATCGGAGTTTTCATTTGCCGTATTTCAGCAATTGTTATTCAGTATCAGTTCCCAGAAACGGAAACTGATACTGCTACAATATTCAATAGGATTGGCTATTCCTGAGAAGTTGCCGTAAATATCTTTTCGTCACCACCTTTTAGCCAATTATTTGGGCCGAACGAGAACTTCATTACAGGGCCATTAACTTTCTCTCCATCCACCTTTATCCGTTGTATTTTTATATAACTGCACAACCATTCTGAACCAGCGTACATACCATCGCTTCTTACACGAATTTTATGAATATCTCCATAATCTTCATTCACATAGAAGTCTCCTTCGTCCAAATGGTTACGTTCAAAAGCATTTCCTTTGAAAATGGAGTTAATACGAATTTCGTCCGAAGTGCCATGCTCACCATAGAGTACGATAAAAATGTTGGAATCGGTACCAGCCATATGCTGGTCAGTCGTATCGACTATTATATGATATTGCGTTTTCATACTTTTTTGATTTTAAATTGTTTATTAATGGGATACTATTCTTCTCCGAATCTCCACTATTTTATTCCTCCTTCCTTTCGTAGTGAACAAGATTAGACTTCTTTATTTATGGTTTCCCGTTTTCTCAAAGAGTTTGCAATTTCTTCCGCAGTTTGTTCCGGTTGTTTCCCTCGTCGAGATAAAACTCGAAATTACCTTCGTAGTCCATAGTTGTCTGATGTACCGCCCGTCTTCAAAGCTGCAAGCAATGTCTCGGCAGTAGTTACGCCACCCGTCGCCACCCGTCGGTCAGGGTCAGTTCGATAGGGTATTGCACACCACTTTCCAATTCCTTTCCTTGCGTACCTTTTACGATGTGCTCGGTCGTTTTACCATTTACGGTGATGACGAGTTGCAATCCAATCCCCAAGTCTTGCGGAGGAATAACAGCATAGAATGTATTGCCTACTCTTTTAGGGGTTATATAACCAATGCCGTGACCTGTATCTATTCCATCTCCATCAGGCCTCATAGTATAGCCAATATTGACCGCCTTGATAACGACCGATGCATCGACGGCAGCTTTACCTTGTAATGTGATTTTAAGGCAGGTCATCTTGTGCACAAAGTTAAGTTCTACCATACCGTCCTGTGGCTTTGCTGCATATTCTTTCATAGCGAACAACAGGTCGGACTCTTCGTAATTTCCAGATTGGCTTTGATCTGTTTGTACGGTGTAATTAACAGTTCCTTTCCTGTAAGGATAACAGGCTGTAAAGCGAAGCGGTTTTTCTTGGGATATCTCAGCGTAGTTGCCCCATGTCGTAGTACAACCTGACCAGGAACCGTTACTGTAAGTGAGACTTTGTAAAGGTTCGGCTGTGGTGTTTTCTTTCATCCATTTGACCGATAGTCCTATTACGTCACCATTCTCGAAAGATCCTTTTCCGGTATCGTCGTTAATAGTTGCCCTTGTGCCGGGCGCCCCATCCTCCACCGTGAAATCTCCTACGGTGGCGGCGATTCGTATTTTGTCACTGTCGCCGCCGGGTATTGTTCCTTCCGCCGGGAGTTCCTCCTTGCTGCAGGCTGCCAAAGCGAGAACTATCGGCAAGACCAGACTGATTATTCGAAATGTCTTCATATTCTTTTCTTATTTTATGTCCCTTATAATTTTATTCTACAACTGGCGGTAAACTCATTACAGCAGTTGTATAGCTGCTAATTGAGTGATACAACTGCCGGAAGACAACCGTGCGTAAAGCGCTGATGTCATCCGTAGTTTAGAAATAGAGTTATATCCACCATGCACGGGGGTAGACACCACTGGAAGTCTTCTCCCGTTCGGAGGTGAACTCCAGCCTCGAAGTTTAACTTCGGCAAATGCCTGTTCGTTATTAAATATCGGCATTAGCAGGAAGAACGGTTATTTGCAGTTCAAACTCGTTTTCAGTACCCCCACATGCCTTGATGAACAATTTGACAGAGATGGCGGCTTTCTCCTCGCCTTCGCATGGTATTTCTATCTCCTGTCCGGCTGTGCTGGCAAGGCCTGCCCACCAGTTATTGCGGCTACGGGCATTATGTCCTTGTCCAAAAGTATATCCGCCGTAAGTATAGGTATGACCGCCATAATCAAAACTTATTTCACCCGTGAATGCAAAGTTCAGGTTGTCCGGTTCAGCATCGCAGGTATCGCACCCTGCCATACCCGCTGCAGAATGTTCAATGAACCATTCTGCCACATCGGATGAGCCTTTGCGTCCGGCTTCTACTACAAAGGTAAGCAGATTGTTTTTCGAACTAGAGGCATGGAACGAATTCCAAGGTTGATCCGTGGTAATCTTTTTCTCTTTCAGCACGTAGCCCACATTGCTGATTCCTTCCCCTTTAACCCAAATATGGGCGGCATTAGTATGTGAGTCCGCAAAGCGTGGAGAAGGAGAAGATACAAGGTCGCTATAAGTCATATTTTCCATCAGTACGCCCACGGCAATACCCGCATTGTAACCGGCAGTGTAGTTCTGTGCCTCGTCCACGTCATCGTCGAAGTGGAGGTAGCGGTCGGTAATGGGTGAAACAAACAGTACAGGATACCGATGCTTTCCTCCGGCGGCTTCTGCGGCAGACATCTTCACTATTCCGTGTGTGGTCTCTATCGAAGCGGCAACCAAGTCAGGATTTTCTTTCTTGAATGCTTCGTATGCGGCAGGGTCAGCTTTGGCATAAGCATCATAATGGACGATGTTTATTACACCGATTGATGTAAACTCCCTGGATGCGGCACAACATAAGGCATGGCGTGATGCACCTACATGTTTCGGGCACACGAGCAGTTTGTTGATGGATGGCGTACATTGTTGAATCAAACGATAAATCTGCCATTGCACGAATGACTCCGCCAGCGGTTGAGCTTCGAGGTTGCTGGGCGAGGTAGGGTCATACTGCTTTGCATCGAGTTGGTAGAACATTTCACCCATCAGCACAGAACCATTGAGAGATGTGTCCTCGGGCTGAACATCCGGGGTCGATTCTGCCGTGCTGACGCTTATGATAAGGTGTGGATTGTCTGTCCGGATGTATTCGGGCAATACACGGAATTTCTCCTGCGAGTTCGAGCCGCTTGTACCGTTGTCCATCAAATCCTCGATACACCACACATTGAAGTAGTTGCCATTGATGAAATATTCCAGACGGGGCACACCGGGCTTTTTTCCATCCATGTTTTCTTTTTTCACCGGTGAAGGCAAGCCTTTGCTTTCGAGCCATTGCAGAGCGTCGATGAACGGTTCCACTTCGAATTTCTTGTTGACGAAGATGTCCACCATGTTGGGTAAAACGATATTCTTGTTCATAATCATTTATATTTTTATTTTTTGTTTATTATTCGGACTGAGTCTCAATACACCGCCAAAATTCGACTTCGGGAATGGCGGGGTTATTTTTGTTCAAACGTAATGCTCTTCCAAGTCTGACTCACCCAAGTGCTCGCGTCTGTCACCGTGGGCGAACCTGCGCCGGACTGCTTCTTGTCGGCGTTCAGCATGATGGCACAATTACCGTACCGGAAGTCCGAAGATAACGGTATCCCAAAAGTTGATTCCCATATGGCCTCACCATCAACGTTAACTAACGCGCCTGCTGCAGTCAGTTTTAGATTGGTAAGGAGTGAGCAATCAGCCACAATGCTATAACCAAAGATTTCGGCATTGGGTAGCGAGAGGGTGGTTAATTCGGTGCAACCTCCAAACAAATAACTACCAATAGTAGTGGCAGGCAGTTCTATTTCTTCCAGCCCTATACAATCTTGAAAGGCTTGCTCGCCAATAGTCGCAAGGGCAGGTAGTTCTACTTTGGTCAATTTCTCGCATCTACTAAACGCTTGTTTGCCTACCGTTGTCACTTTATCGAGATTTATGCTCTCCAAGCCCGTATTAAAGAATGCTCTTTCGTTGATTTCCGTCAGTTCAGGCATGTTTACGATTTCGAGTGCCGAACAGCCTGCGAATGAGAAGTACCCCGTATTAGTCAGGAAAGGGGCTTCGACAGAAACCAGTAATTGACAACTGGCAAACGAACCGATACCACCTGAGTTACCATCTGTAATTCCTTCGCTAATCGAAGTGGCTTTGGGAAGAGAGAGGGCAATCAACCCGGCACGCCGGAAGGCTCCTTCGTAAATGGTGGTAACTTCGGACATATCGACTTCTTTCAAAACTGTACAGTCCGCGAAAGCGCTCTTACCGATGTGTGTGACATTCTCCAGATTAATCTTGGAGAGCAATAAGCAAGAGCTGAAAGCATTATGCCCTATGGCTTTCACCTCTTCGGGCAGGACTACCGTCTCCAAGGCGGTACAATATAAAAAGGCGGTTTCAGGCACTCCTACCACGGTTTTGGTGGAATTGCTATTTCCGTCTATGTTTACGGGCTCCCAACCCGTCACGCCGGAAAGGTCTAACTTTGTCACCGCGGTATTATAAAATGGATTCATTGCGGAGGAGCCCGACAACCCTAAATTGGCAATGGGGCCTGTCAACGTAAACTCGGTGATGCCCGCATCGAAAGCGGCTTTAATGGCGGCTTTCACTTCTTCGGCGGTCTTGCCGATCATGCTAATGTTGCCGTCAGCAGGCGTATCTCCGCCTATCACTACATCGTCCGTAATCGTTCCGCCATTGCCCCAACCGGAGATGTCGGAACCGGAGAGTTCCACCTCGGTCTGTCCCGTCTGCTGATTCTTTTTCAGCGTGAGGTTGAGGGTGAGCTGCTTGCCGCTTTCGAGGCGGGTGGGATGGTCGGGATTGCTGCTGTTCAGGTTGTCAGGTACATTATAGCACCACATATCCTTGCCAACCATTATCCTGAGCCATTCCGCACCTGCTCTCAGGTCTTGGGGAGCCACTTTCCAGTCGGCATTGCCACTACTTGCGTTGGTAAGTTGTATCAAGCTCCCATGGCGGCCATAGTCGACCTCACCGGTCAACAGGTTAACCTCCACGTCGCCATACATCGTATAATCGCCATTCTTTCCCGCGGAATTTATCAAGGCAGTAGTCAAATCCGTGCCGGTCATGCCTTCTCCCGCGGTCAGCTTGATGATGAGCCGGTGCATCAGATGCTTAAATGTCAGCGCCACCGTCCCGCCTTTGCTTGCTGTGGCAGTGGCGTGGAGCAGGTCGTCTGTCTTGTTCCACTCTAAAGGTGTATGCATGTATGCCGCAGGATTGGCAATGGCTTCCGTGATGCGCGGATAATGTGCGGAGAAGGTGATGGGGGATGTTTCACTCAGGTCTTCCCAATACAGGACGGTTTCCCGGTACTTGTATTCCATGTTTTCACCCGCCGCGGCAGCGTCTGTATAGGCATACATTCCCCATACGTCGCCTTGCGCAAAGTTGCCTTTCCCTTCGGCATCAAGCTGCGGTGCGCGTGTCTGCACTCCATCGATGCCGGCGATGATGTGTACTGCGCCTTCGGGCAGGGTATTGTTCCGCATTTCGTCTTCGTCGGTACATGCCGTCAGGGCCAGCGTAGCAAGCCCGAGGGCGGTGATAAGTTTCATTGCTTTCATATTTCTTCTGTTTTATCTATTTTATCCTTGCGGATGGCAGAAAAGGAATCTATGTTTCCCGCTGCTGTATGGTTTGTTTTATTTTCGGAGATTGCCATAATATTATTATTTTTATAGGGGGAGAATTATCATTGTTGTATAATATCTCCATTCACAGTTCCCTGTATGCCCCACGCTTGTATGCTGGTGATCACTTCAATGCCTGCGCGTGCCAGGCGGATGTTGAAGACGGTTTTCTTCCCGGTTTCAAAAGTGCGGTCAGTTTCCACGTTCCAGGTAAAAATGGAGTTGTCCTTCATTGTGAAGGTCAGCGTCCGTCCCGTCAGTTCCTCTTGCGGCAGGATGATGGCGGATGCCCGCTGCCCGTTGGCGGCAGTGTTCAGGGTGATGGTGCCGGTTTCGCTACCCGGAGTTAGTTTGTCGGTTAGCAGTTCAAAGTCTGCTTTCAGCGGCTGATTGCTCAAGGTGATGGTCAGTCCCGCAAGGTCGGCATCAGTGAATCCGTCGCCTGCTTCCACATTCACTTCCACACGGCTCAGACGATGCCCGAAGGTGAAAACGACGGTGGTGTGGTCTTTGTCCAATGGTTCGTCGGCAGTGCTCGCTATGCGGGCAGTCATCAGGTCGATGGAGGCCGGGGTATCTTGGGTACTGATATCGGCTTTATACATATTACCCGTCAAGCCGGCAGTGTATGGATAATAGGCTACGAAGTCCACTTTCCGGGTTCCGTCCACAGGAAAGTAGATGGTCTGGTCGGTGACTGCCGGAGAGAATTTACCGTCGGTATCCGGAGTGAGATACTTCCGGTTGGCAGCGGATTCAGAAATATTTGTCGTTCCGGCATCAAGCATATAAATGCCGATGGCATCGGCAGGGTCCCAAGTACTGAGGGATGCACGGGTCAGGCTGATATCAGCACTGAAGGTCGCCGGAGTGCGGCCGTTGTCCGTTCCGGTTTCGTTCTCGTCATTATTGCACGAGGCGAACAGTAGTAATGTCAGTGCGAAGGGAAATAAAATCTTTTTCATAAGCTGTTATTTCGTTTAGTATTTCAGTTAATGGTAATGTCTTTCTCTTCCTGCACCTGCCAGTTGGTGATGGTAGATGTGCCCGGTTGGATAGCAGTCGGGGTTTTCAGCGTACCGCTCACTTCGAGTGCCGTATGGCTGTCGTTGAAGTGGGCGAGCTGTTCCGTGAGGTCGCTTTCGATGGTTTGGGTGAGTCCGTCGGTGAAGGTCAGCAGCAGTGTCAGCCGTTGCGTGCCGGTCATGCCCAGCAGGTTCAGTGATGCGGTGATTTCGGCTCCGCTCCGTGTGAAAGCGGGAATGACGGAGCCTGCTCCCGACAGTTCACCGGTAGCAAGCCGGATGCTGCCCGCCACACCGGAGAGTGTGCCCGACAAGGAAGCGATGCGTTCCGGGGCGCCATCGGTCACGGTCAGGCGGAACAAGAGGCGGCGTGTCCGCTGCACCACGGGAATTACACAGCCCAAAGTGTCATCGGCTACGGCGGTAAATTCAGCCGCACCCGTGAAGAGTACTCCCGGTGTAGGCAGCAAGGTGTTGCCGCCGGTGGCTTTGTTTACTGTGGCATCATCGGTGGTGATGCTGAAGCCGTCCGGACTGTTGTACATCAGTGCACTGTATGCACCGGGCAGGAGCAGCGGCAAGGTGCCGGGTGTGGAGGCGTCGACTTCAATCGTAACGTTTTCCGTTCCACGCAGGTTGATTGAGAAACTTCCGGGTTTCACCACGCCTTCTTCCGTTGCCGTCCAGTCAATCGACAAGGCTACTGCTCCCTTGTCGGGATGCGGAGTATTATGCAGGTCGTCCTTCACACAGGAAACGAGCCAAAGCAGGCTTATTGCGCCATACATTATTAAATACACTTTATTGTTCTTCATTCTGTGTTCCTCCTTGCGTTAAAAAATTGTCCATATTAAACTGATTCCGGCGTGGTTCACGCCCCAGTAGTTCTTATCCGCCTTACCGTGTTTCACATTCACACCGTCGATAACCGTGTATTTGTCATACTCCGCATGAGTGCAGCCGATACCCAATGAAAAGTCAAGGTTCAACGCACGGTTCAGTTTCAGAAGATAACCACCCGTTATGCCTCCGCCCATCAGGTTGCCCTGTTTGCCAGTATCGGAAAGTTTGTAATTGAATTCTCCCACGTGATACATCACGCCGAGGTAACCCCGCTTCTGTGTGCCCATATAATAGCGTACCTCCGGTGATATTTCCCAAAGGGCATAGCGGCGGTTCTTATCATCCCAACTCCATGAAGTCCATGTGCCGTTAAGCAGGAGGCTCCATGTAGGACTGATACGCCATTCAATGCCGAGATCCGGGGTAAGGGTTGCCCAGCGCAGCAGGTTGGCTCGCAGGGAGAGAGTGCCGGAATCGTTTCCGGAGGAAAGTTGCGTAGGCATGGTTTCGGTTTGTCGGGAGTCATGACGTTGTGCCGTTGTTGTTTCGGACTGCTCTCGTGTGACAGTTGTCACTTGCTTATCCGTCGGTTCATCAGCTTGCAGAAGTTTTTCCTGATCCGAAGTTTCAGGCTTTGTGTCGGCTTTGTCTTTGACAACCCTCTCCCCGCCTTCAGAAGGAACGGATTGTTGCTGTCCGGCTTCCACCCTATATAATATAGGTAATGTGACAAGTACCACATTCTTCATGCCTTTCCATTCACCTGCATTATTAGTCGTCGTGAAATGTTCTTCCTGCAATCCCTTGCGGACAATTAGCTCGGACTTAACCCGGTTGCAGCGTATCATCGAAAGCTTTCTGGTCTTACTGTAGCCATCCACTTTGACACTTCCCATATCCAGTTCAGCCGGATTTATCAATTGGCACAACGAATCGAGCACCGTCCCGTTACCGTTCCACGGAACATAGAACATATCTTTTCCCTCAACAAAACGGAATACTATTTGTGGGGCTTTGTCTGTTGCCTGCGCAAACATCGGCGTGGCAACCATAACCAGTAGTGTGCATAAGAGCACAGTTTTCCATGCATTCATAATTATTATGGTATAACAAGTGTTTATATAAGAAGCCTTCCGGCTGTTTTTTTCGGAAAGAATAAAAAAAAGAAAGTCTTGGAAAGACCGTTTGCGCCCTACTAAAGTATTGGATTGGGAAGTTTTCACCAAATAAAATCAATTGTCTTTTGTCCAAATGCACATAAAACAATTTTTTGGTATTGTTTGAGAGGAGTAAATGCACATAAAACAATTACACGATGCACATAAAACAATTTTCAGGCGACACAAAGTATCCGCCAGTGACAAAATATTATAGAAAAAAAGGAAAAATTAGGAACCGGATTACTCCCTAATAAGAATTCGCTTCCGGACTCATGGGTACCTCCGGCTTCGCTTTTGATTTGGTACGCACCTGCATACAATATTCTTTTGGAGTGGTGCCCACCATCTTTTTAAAATCCCGGCAGAAATTCCCGTTATCTGTGTAACCAATTCTCAGGGACATATCCATAATGGAAATTTCGGGATATTTTTTCCAAAGTATACACGCCTCATTTATACGCAATTCATTACGCCATGTACTAAACCACATACCGTAATTATCGTTCATATACCGACGAAGAAATGACTTGGTCGTACCTAATGAGGTCACTACCTCTTCAAACGGAATATCCATCTGACAATATTCCTTTCGGTCTATATATTGTTGAAGCCTTTCATGTAACACCCGCTCCTTTTCTGTAGGAAAATCTCCGGTAATCTGTTCCTTCCCGTTTTCTTCCTCGACATTATTCCCTGAATAAACATCCCTGTCCTCCTCTGGTATGTCCGCTTTAGCCCGTCCATTCTGCCAAGTCGCTGCAATGACCGGAATCGCAAACTTCATCCTGCGATAGTAATTGACAAACCACATCACCATGAAGCTATAAAAAAGGACATACAGTGGAACAAAGAATTTGTATAAGCCCGGATAAAATAAAATGGACAGCGTCATGACACCAATAGCCAGAGCGCTATAGAAACCGATTTTCACCCATCGCAGACGGCTTTCCTCGTCATCATCATAGTAATCATCCACCTCTTGCACGGTCTTTTGATAAGCCAACGTGAACTTTCGTGTATAGAAAACCAGTTGGACAACATAAGCAATGATACCTGTATAAAAGAACAAATAATAATAATCAGTAAAACAAAACAAAACTGCAAACAGGGCAATGCCCGCTACAGTGATAACCGCCGCCTGCCTGAACACGGTTCTCCACAGGACCTCGCCCGGGCGTATAAAGACCAGCATGGACATGGTAAAGAGAAGTGCCTGGAATGATGCTACAAAAAGAGTACTAGTAGGTTCGACAAAGCGGTCATATCCCGTCAGACAACACACCAGACTAAAAAGAGCCAATATGAAATAGGATGGTACAAGAATACTACGGGCTTTCCGCAACTTATCTAATCCGTTCTTCGGCAATATCGTGGTAGCCAACATGACGCCCAGTATCGCAATTATGAAAGAGGAAGCTCCCATCAGGAACTTGTATATATTTGCATCCATAGTGTTTGTCTTTCCAGTTACAAAAGTATACTTTTTTTATATATCTTCTGCACTCACGAACAGAAAAAAACAAAAGACAAAGTCTTTTTTCCGTTTCATCACTGATATGTTTTCTAGAATGTTTCCTCTTTTTGAAGGCGTGAACTGCTTGTTTTTACCTGTAATGTTAGGCATGCGAGAGCCTGAGTCACGGTAGAACAATCATGCTCACGCTTTTTTAAGTGTATGGTTGTTTGTAAAGAATAAGAAAGAGACAAAACCTTAAATACAAAGAATATGATTACCTTACGTGACGCAGCTTTATTATTTGATGCCAACGAACGGACTATATTATATTGGGCCAAACAAAACAATATTACTCTAACTAAGGTCGGTGAATCGTGGATGGTATATAAGTGCTAATTATCAAATGTTGATAAGAAATCCCCATTACATACAAATAAAACAATCCCAACGCTTCCCATTCCCAAAATAAAGTCCTACTTTTGTGAAGAATTCTGTTTGCTATATTTACAACAGTATTTCACAAATAAAATAAGCCCAACAAGATGAAAGAAGAACCCGACAGTCTGTCTGTCCCTTACAATTTTGCCCGTTGCCTCAACGATCAATGTCCACAAGCCTCAAAATGCCTGCGCCACATAGCTACACAACTTGATACAACAGATTACCTTTATATCTCCATCGTTAATCCGGCACGTTATCCTGCGGATGGGAATCAGTGCGAATGTTTTAAAACTACTGTAAAAGTCCATGTGGCATGGGGACTTAAACAGTTGCTTAACAGAATTCCCTATGAGGATGCGGTCAGTATCAGAATACAAATGGTAGGACACTATGGAAAAACGGGATATTATCGGTTCTATCGTGGAGAACGGGGGCTTATGCCTAAAGACCAAGCCTACATCAGACAATTATTCCGTAATAAAGGGATAAAAGAAGAACCAACTTACCAACGTTACACAGAAGAATATATTTGGTAAGTTGCTGTCATCTGTCACAGTTTAGGAGTTAATAGTTTAGTAATGAACCGATAAGACTGTGACAGCAAAAGGTGACGGCAGGGTGATGGCATTTTTACCGTCACCTGGTTATTAGTCTTACAACATGATAGAGTGTACCGCTACGCGTATGTTTGGAAGGTATTTCTTGCTTTTTCAGTATTCTTCCGAAGGAATTAACCCTCTTGACAGACATCGGGATTGAACTGCCTTTTTGAATATCCTCCATAATCTCCGCTGGAGACAACCACTCCCCTTCTTCAGGCTGTGCGGCACGGAAATAACGGAAGAAAAGTTGCTCTTCCGGCGGGACTTGTTCAAATTCACGGTTGTTTTCCACCATGATCTTTTCTTCCTCCTGGTCGAACCAGTAACGTTCGCCATGTTCCAATTCGTACATAGCTTGTGCGTAAAGCTGCTCATAGTCTATCGGACGGTTGGTGTCAATCACTCCGGTCACTTCGATGCAAATAAAACGACGGCTGCCGGAAGGGTCGGTCAACAAGTCTTTTTGGTTGCTTGTGGCTATGAATGAGGCGTAACGACGCATTTCAAGCACGGCACTGCCATGAGGTTTCTTCACATTCAGTACAGGCTTTTGCAGAATATGTTTCAGGAAACCTTGTTGTGTCGAACTTACCTGGTCAAATTCATCGATATTGATAAGCGCAAAACGATTGAGGTAAAGTTCGGCATCTTTCTTCCGGGAAAAATCAATGCTGTCGGTATAGTAGGAACGCTCGGAAGGGGGCATTATGCTCCGGCAAAAGGTGGATTTACGTGTTCCTTGCGGTCCGACGAGTAAGGGCGAAACACTGTTTGCATACTTTTTATTGCTTCCTTTCCAATGAGAAACCATATTGAGGAACCAACGGTGGAACAAATCCATCCAATACGGATTCTTACAAGGGACGGTGGCTGCCAATGCACGAATACGGTCTTTACCGTCCCAAGCAGGAAGCCGGTAGAGAAAATCTTCCAACGGATTGAATACAGGCACGCGGTTGGAGTAAATATAACGACTAATGTCCCTGTCCCACAACGGGATACCTTCCATTTGCGCATCCAAAGCAATGCTGTTCAGCGCACGTTTATCGAGAGGATTGAAACGGAAACGAAAAGAAAGCCTTTCACGATATTCTACCTCACCAATTTGGGTATTATGGCGGAATTCATAGCGGCGTTTCATGAATTCTTCAGTCTGCAAGGCGAGTTGCTGCTCTTTGCTTAGGCTGATATTCTTGCCGAAGCCTTTGCACTCGGTATATATATTGCCAATCATTTGCCGGATAAGTTCTTCCTGTTTATACAGATAGAAGTGGAAAACAGTACGTTTCACGACTTCTTCTTGCGGAAGTCCCGAAGCAAAACAGTTTTTGGCCAGTTGGACAACTAAAGGATGCCATGTGTCTTCGCGCAATTCGAGTCTCGCTTCCCGGAGATCGGCATACGCTTTCCGAAAAGCGGCTTCGAAAAGCATCAAGAAGGCATTTTCCGCATCATATCCCGGTACGGCACGGGTCAATGGAGATTTTTCTGCTTGAACCGATTCCCGGAAAGTGGTTTCTTCGGGCATTGATGACGGTTGGGAGAGATAAAACTGGACTGAATCCGGACGATATATGATGTCCGGGTCGTGGGATAAGCGCGAATATTGTTCCAGAGTCGGTTCTTTGGGAAGTATATCGAACGGGATTTGGGGCTGATAACATTTCACAGCCAGCCGATAAGCGTGGGCGTGGAATAGTTCCGCTTCCTCCTGTGTTTTAGGAAGGGAGTTGTCCGGTCGGGTAAAGGTAGTCCATATTTTCACCGTTTTGCCACTTGAACCCATGAAAGCACAACGGGTTTGCGGTTGCTCGCAGGCTTTTTGTTTCACTAAAGCTATTTCCGACTTATTGGATAAGGGACCGACAGTTAGTTCTACAATACCGTTGTAGGTTTTCATCTGTTTCTGACCGTTTACTTTTCGGAATTCGGCGGCAGGAATTATTTGGGGAAGTTTATCGGCAAACATACACCGTTCATCGGAAAGGGTATATCGCAGATGCTCTCTGAATGTAGAAACAGGACGGGATTTTATTTCTGTCTTTATCTTATTTATCAGTATATCAAGATCCATTACGCTAAGCGCTATTGTATCTTCGTTCCTACGAAATTGAGTAATTTTCATTAATTTGATAATAATTTGTTTTGTCAGCGTCTTTGTGATCGTTGAGACTGCTAAATTAGTCATAATATCCGAAACCGGCAAAGAAAACAAGTTTTTAATACAGAAAATTATTGATATATCAAGCATCTCTTTAACCGAAAGAAACGGGATTGCCACCGCCGAATTACGGGGCAAATTACTTTTCCCTGCTTGAAACTACAGTTCCAGCTAAGAGAAACTGTAGTTTCATCGGTGAGAAACCAATGGTTTCAAGCAATTGGAACTATAGTTTCAAGTGTATGAAACTAAAGTTTCGCACCTTGAAACTGTTGGTTTCAAGGCAGGACACAACTCATAAGTACGAGGATAATAAATTGAACTACTAATCCATTGATGGCTGATACTATTTATTTTCGAGCAGCGTCTTTATTTTGTCTTTGTTTTCTAGGTGACAGCATTATTGCCATCACACTGCTGTCACACTGTGCTGTCACACTATTAAATACTTATACTCTGCAAGTTAGATTATAATCCGTGACAGATGACAGATATATTTTATTTTTTATTTCATAGAGATGCTGATATGACTAATTTAATACTTTATATATCCTTCTTGTTCATACGCTTTCCCATATTTATGAATCATTGCCACCAACGGCCTTAAACGTGCGTCAGAAACCAACATAGCCCTATAACGCAAATACTGATTATCATAAAGCTGCCGGTTTCCGTCCTTGAGGCGTTTCTCCACATCCGCAGGAATGAAAAATTCCGCACGGTTGCCCAATTTGACATAGAATTCATTTAAAAAGATAGAAATGCCAGCCAAATCTATGTCTCCGAAATGAATATAGCGATTGGGAATTATCTTTAGCCAGTTACACAAATCCTTCGATTGCGGATAACGGGACACGAAAAGAACTTTCATTCCTTCAAACAAGTATTTTTGGGCACGGATATGCTGGAAATTCTCTCCATTCTCTATACCCACTACTACAACATCTTCAGGAATACGGAAATATTCGTAATCCTGCATGAAGATAGAAGTACCTTGCAAGGGAGAAAGAACACATGGTTCGCCATGAAACGTAGCTTCTATAGGCGTATAACAATTAAGGAGAAAACCTTTGAACGTACGGGTATATCTCAATTTAGAGTCCCCCGCCTTCGCCACTTGCTCCGAACGCGACACTTCATCCGGACAGTTCTTCATCTCAATCCAATCTTCCAGCTCCATGCCGGAAGTATAATTCTGGGAGATGTAGATACGGCATCCTTCCGGGTCAATCATACGAAAACTACGCTTACTCCCTCGGGGAACAATAGTGATGATTCCCTCATCCATTAATCTATTTGCTATCAGTCCATCAAACTTTGTGTAAGGTATGAGCTCGCCGCCCAGCATTTTCAGAACCAGCCTCGCCATCGCCAATGTAAATAAACTGCCACTCATTTTTCTATCTTATTATAGGTTAACAATGGGACAACCTGGGTATTTGACCGCCCGTCTTTACTCAATAAATAGGTATAACGATAATCTTCCACATTGTAAGTAGTGGGAGAACTGTTTACCAACAAAATATTCCGGCAATTGGCAAAGTCCAAAATACCTTTCACATTGTTGGGGTGTAACTTGCCTATTTCATCCATCATACAATGGATTTTAAAGTCACCAAACTTACGTGACGCCTTTTCTTTGAATACATTAATCAGCATGATATTGACCATTGCTTTTACCAGAATATCCGTACCGTCAGAACCTACATTGGCAATCTTCTCCACCCATCCCGTGTCATTATCATTCTCTTTCACGCGGAACTCCAGTTTGAATGTATCGGCAAGCGCCAACCGCCTGCGTCCCGGCTCGTCGAGCAGGAATTTCATAAACGACAACAAATGCCGGACAGCCACCGCATTGACATCTTCACGGGAATCCTGCGAGAACAAATCAACCTTTCCCATATTATATTGGTTCTCATCGCTAAACCTTTTAATCTCCAGCAATAACTGCATCAGTTTATCGCTGCTCTGAAGCGGGCGAAGAGCTATTTCCTTTATTACTCCGGCAAAATTCCGCTTGACAAAATCGTCGTTGATATCCTTTATTGTTCTGTGTATCTCGCTTTCATTACGGGTCAGTCCTCCCACTTCCTGCGAAATCCGGCGGATTATATCCGTATACCGTTCACTGATATGTTTCTGATAATCGGAAATCTTATCATTATCCACAAACTCGCACAAATTGGAAGCGAAATCATAGTAATCCTGTTCTCCAACCAGTTCCGTACGGAAATGAAACGTGTTTTTTGACGAGAAGTTTCCATTGAACTGCGTCACCGCTTTCTTGAATTCTTCTGTTTTTCTGATAGTGGATACGATGAGCGACTTCAACTCTTCCACAATAACATCGCAATTTTTCCGAGTAGGCTTCTCTCCTATTTCTATCACAGAAGGCGGACAAAAAGTTTCATCTTTCCGGAACATATCCACTTTTTTCAATCCGTCCTCCAATAAGTGCAATTCTTTGCCAATCCGCTCGAGATGCTCGTCCGCCCCTTTTTTCTGAACCTGCAACTTCTCCTTTTTCAGAGCGAAACGTTCGTCCAATGCAACTAGCTTCGCATCCAGTTCTTTCTTCCTGCTTCGCGTAGCAGGTTCTTTATCAAACAGTTCCTCCTTGTCTTTTTCATAATAAAGAACTTGCGGACGGGATTTGCCAATATAATCCAATTCTTTATTTATTTCGGCAAGCCTGTCATCATACTTGCGGATAGTGACCGTATCAGCACCCTTTCCATTCAATTCATTCTCCTGCGCCTGCTTCAATTCCTTTTTCCGCTCCGCAGTTTGCTGTTTCATCCGCTCTATCTCTTGCTGAATGCCGGCAACAAACTCCTCCAGTTCCTTGCGGAGTTCCGTCCTGCTGTCATTATACACTTTCCGGCAGGCTTTCAACAGTTTTTCCCGTTCCGCCAAATGCTTCTCCTTCTCTCCTTCCGCCACATAAAGACGATGTCCGATTTCATTCAGTTGCGCCTGCAATTCTTCGGTACATCCTCTTTTCCATTCCTCTTCCTTCGTCTTCCATGAGGCGTAATCAGCCTGCAAATTCTTCAATTTTGCAGGAATCTGCATTCGCTCGGCTTCCATCAGATGTTGTTCTTCCAAAATACTATGTATTTGCTTCGAATACTTCTTCTCCAAAGAAGAAACAGCTTCCCCCTCTTCTTCCGTCAGTCGGGTGAGACGGTCGGTACAGAGTTGCCGGGCTGCTTGTTGCCTGTCGCGCTCCTGCTTCATTTCCTCGGGAGTGCGGACAGAACGCTCGATTGCTGTCAGATTGAGTGAAACGCCGAACAAAGTAGCTTCCTTATTCACTAATTGAGGTTGCAGTTCATTGTTGTACAACACCAGTTCCTCATCCGCCACCTTGCCTATCGTCTCCTGCCAATCCGGTTTGTTCTTCTCCAGCCATTCACACAAAGAACCTTTTCGTTTCTCAATCAAGGCGTCCAATGTTTGCAACTGTTCTTCAATCGCGCTCCGTTCTTTACGAACAGTCTCCATCTTTGTCTGAAATTCCCATTTCAATTCTTTCACTTTCCATTCACACTCCTGTCTCAACTGCTTTATTTCTCCTTGTTGCTGACAGATGCCATGTTCCAGTTCCTTGTCCTTTTTGCGCAGTTCGTTGATACCGTCTTCACAATCGGACATTTCCTTTTGATGGGGATGTTCGTATTTCACCTTTTGAAGTTTCAGGTTACACTGTGCCTGTTCATCGCGCAACTGCCGAATACGATTATCCACAGTCTGCACTTTCTCTTCTTGCGTTGCCCTTACTTTCTCTTCTTCCACACGAAGTTGTTGCATCAATTCCTCCTGCTTGCCGGCAATCTCCGCATTCCGAGCATTTATCCGTGCTTGCTGGCTATTCTCAAAAGTACGGAAATCAGCTTCCAGTTTCTCAAACAACAATCGGAACTTACTCAATACATCCTCATGAGCTCTTGTCAGTTCCGATTTCATATTCCGGACTTGCTCCAGTTCCTGAATCAGTAATTCTTCGCAAGATACCCGTTTGATGATTTCTTCAATCTGCATCTGCTCGTAATGCAGACGTTTCTCACGTATCTTTTTGAGCAAATCGTTTATTATACCTATATCCCTAATTAAGCCATCACGCTCATTGGTGTACTTTTGTTGCAGTTCACCCATAAGCCGCAGCAACCGTTCACGTTCCGTCTCCGCTTTAGCCTGTTCTTCCTTCACTAACGGAATCTCATGCAAAGCCTGTTTCTCCGCAAAGTTAAGCTCCGCACGCCCTTCACCAATCTGCTTTTGAGTATAAATCAAGTCACGATAGGCGTTCATTACTTTCTCCGCCATCTTCCGGACAGGCACTTCTCCATTCTTGTTCTTTGTAAACCAAAGCATCACGTCCCTGTATTCCTGCTCGAATTCCTTTATCTGGCTACGATAGAAGTCCAAATCGACAGAAATATCCTCATCACTCATCGAACGGATAATGGTATCTTTTATAAAATCAGCATCCAGTTTGGAATTTAAAAAGACGTTCTGTATCGTACGGGGAATATTCTGATATTTTGCACTTTCCACAATGGCAAACTTGCGGTAAGGTATCATTTCATGCTTGCGGTTATTACCGAAAATAATGTCCCGATACATTTCATAGCTAGTCACTTGTGCAGTAATCTGAATCTTCGAACCGATATGTTCGCGGATGCGTCCCCACTCGGAATGTACCACATTGTGTTCGTCAATGAACCAGTCCTGTTGGAATGGCGCATCAATAAAACGGAAAAACACCCGTCCCTGGGATTTGGCAGCTACCACACAATACGCCCCATTCTCCCGCATCACTTCATGGATAATGTAAGAATTGGCGTATGGAAAGTAAAAAGCATCGAAGCTTTTCTTCTCCTTCGGAATGCCTAGTCTTAGTTTGTCAGCATTATAAAAGAAGAGAATGGCACGGAGCAGCGTACTCTTACCGACACCTTGCGTACCTATAAAATGTACATTCCCATCCAACTTCACTTCCGCATACGGAATATGGGCACTGTTCAGAAAAATAATCTTATTCAGGTATCTCATCTTGCACCTCCTCTGAAATTGTGATACAATCAACCAAGTCCTCCATATAATGGAAAGCCGACAATACTTTATACGTCCCGTCAAGTTCGTTTTCTTTCTCTATCAGTCCTATGCTCTCCAGTTCTTTCAGCAGTTTGCCGACTACTTCATCATATTTCTTCTTATCCGAAAACAGTTTAGTTGCCTTTTCTTTCAGTTCGATATCGCATCCTATCTGAATCTCAATATCAGCAGCACGAAACAGAAAGCCCGGGCCGAATGCCGAATGATAGGTTTTCAGGAAACTCAGGTAATCAATCCACTTCTGAATTGCTTCCAGTTTACGTTCCAAATCGACTTTCGATTCCTTGCGGGTAAAGTAGTAATAACCGTCACCGCCTTCCAGATAAAAACCGATGCCTTTGTAGTAATCATAATAATCGGGCAAATCTTCCTCAATGGCATCATACAAGCGTTTCACTTGGGTAGAGACACTATTGGAAGAAATGAATCCCCCTTTGCTAAGTATATTAAATATCTCTTCAGTATATTTCATGGTCATCTGTTTTTAGTATTCAGCATACATCATTTGGCATATATTAAAGGGTATTCCACTTCGTCGGAAATTTCATAAGTATCCGTAAAGCGAAGTTCGTCGGCATACTGTGACGCCAATTGGCAGAAAAAGATTAATTTCTCTCCACGTGTCACCTCTTTCCGGTAGCGATAGTTCATCACAAAAGAGAACAGATGGGTGCTGGACGCCATAAATGAATTATGCACCTCCTGCAAGTTTACGGTATCTATCATTTGCGACTGCCCATCCAGGTATCCTTCTGGAATGGCATCTGCCAGTTGTTTCATTCCTTTCGGAGAATTTCTCTGCCGCGCGACAAGTTTCTTCAAAATCTGAAAAGCCTCATCGGAAGTCCGTAGATTATCAATGGAAAGCTTGATGCGATAACCGACCTGCGGCTCCATCCAGACAGGATTTTTTTGTGCGGCAACAGAACGGATACTTGTATGTTCTTCCAACAAGAACTGGTCTTTCAAGTACTTCAACTTCTTTACTTTCTCAAAGATACGGTTCTGATAATCTATCAGATTCAGATAATGGATGATTTGTTTCTGGATTTCAATCAGGTTATGGTACGAGTCATTTAGCTGAAGTTTCACGTCACTTACTACATTCCGCATTTGTACGTCCATCGCCACCCGGAAGAAAACAGGCTGTCCGTAGTCTATCAATTCCTCACTTTTACGAATCAGTAGAGCAATATTGTTCCGTTTCTCATCAAGGCGGACAAGTTTGGTTTTCTTTATCTTATAATTCGGTTCGTTCTTATAAGTATTATCCATGTTCCTTTTCAAGTCCATCACATTGCGGACTGTAGTCAGAGCGATGTTTTTCAGGCAGCGTTTCACTTCACGCTGGTAGTTGTATTTACGTTGTTCGTTATTCTCTTTCAAGTAATAGTCAATGTTTTCATTCAGTCGCGTCAGGTAATCCTGCACGAAAGATACATTGATTTCTTCATTTACTTCGAGCACATCTTCAAAGAATTTCAGATAAATATCCTCCATTTCAAGGAAGTCGCCAGTGTCCCGGATGACTCCATAGTCTATCAGATAGCGGATACGCTCTTCTTTGTACTCTGTCATTTCAAGCGCATAATCGTAACGGAACGAAAGAGATTTCCGTTTAGCAAACATTTCTTTCAGAAGTTCTTTCTCCCTGTCCAGACTTTTGACAAGTTCTTCTATAGAACGAAAAGTGCTCATATTAGTTTTGTCTTTTAATGGTGTGTTACTACTTCCAAATATTTACATAGTATATATTTCAGTAATAAGATATCACAAAAATAACATAAATGAAATAGTAAACCTAATTTCTGTATCAATATTTTTATTACTACAAAAATTAAGAAACTAACTCTACATATTCATTATACAACTATAAATTTCAAGTAAGAATTTGCAAAGGCAATTACTATTTATACCTTTGTGACTTCAACAGAAAATATGATTTCAATAGAGAATTAGTAACCCGTTAAAAGAGAAATTGATTATGCGTTCATTCATAGTATTTCTTTGTTTGGTCCCCACCCTCCTGTTTGCCCGACAAACTCAACTTGAGACACAGTTGAAAGAAGCCATCAAAGGAAAGAAGGCCGAAATAGGAATAGCCGTCATCATTGATGGAAAAGATACGGTAACTGTCAATAATGATATTCACTATCCACTGATGAGCGTATTCAAGTTTCATCAGGCATTAGCATTGGCAGATTATATGGGAAAACAGAAGCAATCGCTGGAAACCAGATTACCCATTAAAAAATCGGATTTAAAGCCGGATACTTACAGTCCGCTACGGGATAAATATCCGCAGGGTGAAATTGAAATGAGTATTGCCGACCTGCTAAAATATACACTCCAACAGAGTGACAACAATGCCTGCGATATTCTTTTTGATTATCAGGGAGGTCCGGATGCCGTAAACAAGTATATCCATTCACTAGGAATTCGGGAATGTGCCATTGCCGGTACGGAAACTGCCATGCACGAAGACTTGAACCTATGTTATGAAAACTGGACTACTCCGTTAGCCGCAGCCGAATTAGTGGAAATATTCCGTAAGAAGCCATTGTTTCCCAAAGTGTACAAAGACTTCATATTTCAAACAATGGTAGAATGTCAAACCGGACAAGACCGTCTGGTTGCTCCGTTGCTCGACAAAAAAGTAACCGTAGGTCATAAAACCGGAACGGGAGATCTTAATGCGAAAGGACAACAAATCGGTTGTAATGACATCGGTTTCGTACTTTTGCCCGGTGGACGTACTTATAGTATAGCTGTCTTCGTGAAGGATTCTGAAGAAAATAATCAGGCGAACAGTAAGATTATCGCTAATATTTCCCGTATCGTTTACGAATATATAATGCAGCATTAAGATGGAGACAAAGTACGTTCGGTACAAATGAAGATAGAAACAAAGTAATAGAAATTAGAAAATTCATTTATATGAAACTACATCATATCGCTATCTGGACTTTTCGTCTGGAAGAACTAAAAGAGTTCTATGTCCGCTTCTTCGGAGGAAAAAGCAACGAAAAATATATCAATCCCAAGAAAGGATTCGAGTCCTATTTTATCTCTTTTGGAGAGGGAACAGACTTGGAACTGATGAGCCGTACAGATGTACAGAATACTCCCATTGAAGAAAACAGGGTTGGACTGACACACTTTGCTTTCACCTTTCCCAGCCAGGAAGAAGTATTACGCTTCACCGAACAAATGCGTTCGGAAAGATATACCATCGCCGGCGAACCGCGTACTTCGGGAGACGGATACTTTGAAAGTGTAGTCCTCGATCCTGACGGAAACCGGATTGAGTGCGTATATCGGAGAACTGCAAACGAATCGAAAAACAAAGCAAGACAGGAAACTGAAATAGAAAGTATTCCCCCCGTGACGCTCCATACAGAACGTTTATTTCTCCGCCCTTTCGAAGAAAGAGATGCTGAAGCGTTCTTTGCTTGTTGCCAGAACCCGAATTTGGGAAACAATGCCGGATGGCCACCCCATCGTACGTTGGATGAATCCCGCCGGATACTTCATTCCACATTTATCAACCAAGAGGGAATATGGGCAGTGATACTAAAAGATACAAAACAGCTAATCGGTTCGGTAGGAATTATCCCCGACCCTAAACGCGAAAATCTACAAGTGAGAATGTTGGGTTACTGGCTCGACGAATCTTATTGGGGCAAAGGATACATGACCGAAGCAGTGCAGGGTGTCCTCAACTATGGCTTTGAAGAATTGCGGCTTAGCCTCATCACAGCTACCTGTTATCCGCACAACAAACGTTCGCAGAAAGTACTGAAAAAGAACGGTTTCATCTATGAAGGTACACTTCATCAGGCAGAACTGACTTACAACGGAAACATCTACGACCACCAGTGCTACTACCTGCCCGGCATCTCCCAACCTACTCCGGAAGACTATGATGAAATCCTCCATGTATGGGAAATGTCCGTTCGCCACACGCATGATTTCCTGACGGAAGAATATATCCAGTTCTATAAACCACTGGTGCGGAAGCATTATCTACCCGCTGTTGAACTTTTTGTCATCCGGAATGCCAACGGAAAGATTGCCGCCTTCATGGGATTGAGCGACGAACTGATCGAAATGTTATTCGTACACCCCGACGAACAGGGAAAAGGATATGGCAAACGATTAATGGAATATGCAAGAGACAAAAAACATATGGATAAGGTGGACGTAAACGAGCAGAATGAAAAAGCACTCCAGTTCTATCTCCATTTGGGATTCCAAGTCATCGGCAGAGATGAAACGGACAGCATGGGTAAACCTTTCCCTATTCTTCATTTGCAACTGCCGGAAGCTGATTCCGCTAATAGAGATTAATTTCCCAAAAACGAAAGCTACATGAACCTACGTGCAAGATTATCCGAACGAGTACACATTGAAGATATCAGAGAGGTACTCCACTTTATACAGGATGATGAACGGCTTAGAGAAGAAATCTACCAACTGATATTCGACGAAGACGCTATCGTCTCCTATCAGGCATTGTGGGTATGTACGCATTTCTCAAAGGCAGATGTAGAATGGTTGAGCCGGAAACAAGAAGAATTGATTGACGCTGCCATGACCTGCCCACACTCGGGAAAACGAAGAATGATTCTGAACCTGATATGCCAGCAACCTGCCGCCGATCCGCCACGAGTGGATTTCCTCGATTTCTGCATGGAACGCATGATATCCCGCGAGGAACCACCGGGCGTGCAATCGCTCTGCATGAAACTGGCTTATCAACTGACACGCTCCATCCCGGAACTGCAACAGGAACTACGCACAATACTGGAAATCATGGAGCCCGACTTACTGGTTCCCGCTATCCGTTCCGTACGGAAAAATACCCTGAAAGCCATGAAAGCAAAGAAAAACAGATAATTTCTATCGCTTTTATCTCACCGTTCAATTAGAGTATATTCAGATGGAATATCTGGGATATACCCGTCACCGAAATCTGGATACCGATGCAGAAAGTGAAAAAAGCAACGAGCTTATTAATGATTTGATTTCCCACCGGTCCCAACCTCTGAATAAACCTCTGTCCTTGTGAAAGGAATACATAAAAGATGGCCGCCATACAAATAATAACAAGCGCAATGACTAAATAATTAATCCCAGTTTGCAACAATTTGCCTTTAACACTGGCAGACGCCATCAAAGTAAAGATAACCGATATACTGCCCGGTCCGATACTGATAGGAAACGTGATGGGATAAAATATCTTCTGCTCGATGTTTTTCCATCTGAAACCGTCTACATTCTTACTGGCTTCTTCTTTATCAGACGAGCCTGAATCGCCCAACAGCTCCATTGCCGTCTTACAAATCAATATTCCACCTCCCAACTGAATAACAGGAATAGCCAAACCGAAAATCAACAGAAACAAATGCCCTATCACCAATGTCCCTACACCGATCATTATAAAATTGAGCGTCAGCTTCTGAATAGCTGCTTTCCGTTGTTGAGGATCGAGGTCTGTAAAGAATCCATTGACGACAAAACCATTCCCCAAAGGATTTATCACCGGAAACAGCGCCATAAACGATGACGAAAATATGATGAGAAGATTACTTAATGACATAATACCTGTTTTTTGATACTTTATTAATATCTGATATGTATCTAAAACATAAATGAAACGTTATTGTTTTGAGAATATGCTTTTGCGAGATGAATCCGCATCGGTTGAATACCTCGTGAAAGCAGCTTATAATAAACCTTTAACTAGAAATTAAAATTATGTGTACAAGAGTCGTTTATTCGGGAAAAAATGGAATGGTGGTAACCGGCCGGTCTATGGACTGGAAAACAGAAATGCACAGCAATCTTTGGGTATTTCCCAAAGGTATGGAAAGAAATGGAGAAACGGGAGCCAACTCCCTGCAATGGACGTCCAAGTATGGCAGCGTGGTGACTTCAGCTTTCGAGATTGCCAGTACAGACGGGATGAATGAAAAAGGGTTGGTTGCCAATCTGTTATGGTTGCCCGAAACGGAGTATCCGGTCAGAGATCAAAGTAAACCGGGACTTGCCATTACTGCATGGGTGCAATATATGCTGGATAACTTCGCCACCGTAGACGAGGCTGTCGCTTTCATTGATGAAAACACTTTCCAAGTGGTATCGGACCTGATGCCGGATGGTTCCCGCCTGGCAACCTTGCATTTATCTATTTCCGACGCAACGGGCGATTGTGCGATATTCGAATATACGGGTGGAAAGCTGACTGTTTACCACAGCAAGGAGTACAAAGTAATGACCAACTCCCCTACCTACAACAAGCAACTGGCACTAAACGAATACTGGAAATCAATAGGAGGATTGAGCTTCCTGCCCGGAACCAACCGTCCGTCCGACCGTTTTGCAAGAGCCAGTTTTTATATCAATGCCCTGCCCCAAACAGATGATGTGAGAATAGCCATAGCAAGCGTATTCAGCGTTATCCGTAATACTTCTGTTCCTTATGGCATATCCACTCCCGAATTTCCGGAAATTTCCACCACACAATGGAGAACGGTATCGGATAGTAAGAATTTGCTCTACTTCTTCGAATCAAGTCTGACACCTAATACATTCTGGGTAAACTTACGGGAAACAGACTTGCCGGAAGGAGCTCCGGTACTCAAATTATCTATCGCCAACGGTGAAACTTATCATGGAAATGCAACGAAAGAGTTTAAACCGGCACAGCCGTTCAGATTTATGGGAGTAAAAGGATAAAATTATCCCCGGAAACGATCCATCTGAAGCACATCCCAAAAGTTTTTGTATCTAACTTTTAAGACGTATTTCGATCATTTCCGGGGATAAAATCTGTTTCTTTAACAGCTTGCCATTAATTGAAATAATAAAGGAATACAGCAATTCCTTCCAACGCCTTCTTTGGTTGGTCTTTTATTTCGATAGCAAACTTGATTTCCGCTTTTGCCACACCACGCAGATTAGTCAGCGAGTGCAAAGTAGTCACCAGACGGATGCTCTGTCCTGACAGTACAGCCTGACCGAATTTCATTTTGTCCATGCCGTAGTTAATCATCATTTTCAGGTTATTCACCTGGATAATCTGATTCCACAAATAAGGAAGCATGGATAATGTCAGGTAGCCGTGAGCAATCGTGCTATGATAAGGGCTGTCTACTTTAGCACGTTCCGTATCTACATGAATCCATTGATGATCCAGCGTTGCATCAGCAAAAAGATTGATACGTTCCTGCGAGAGTTCCACATAATCGGAAACACCTATCTGTTGGCCTACTAGTTTTTCGAATTCTTCGTACGAATTGATAATTACTTTTTCCATAAGTCTTATCGTTTTTATGGGGGTTATTTACTATTAAATTAGGGACAAAAATAGGAAAAATAAACTGATATGCCACCAAATTTATAAATAAAAGCAAGGAATGAAGTATTTAGGTATGTTTTACAAACCGGAAGCCTGTTTCAGTGCTTCTGTCAGAATACTGTACCCCTTACCATTCAAATGTAAATCGTCGAGAGTCAACTCCGGATTCAGCCTGCCATCCTGCAATAAACGATTGAATACGTCCAGATAGACAATATCTGTTCCCTGCAATTTTTCGTGTATCTTCCGGTTAAGGATCTGGATAAATTTATTCACAGCCGTACTGTAATCATCATAATCATTACGTGGAAAAATACAGAAAAGATATGTTTTCAGTGAAGGGACGGCAAGAACCGCTTTTACATAACGCTCTACATATTCATCTATATTTTCATCGTTCAACTGATAAATATCATTGGTTCCGAATTGAACAACGACCTGGCAATCGGAAGTGTCTACCGCAAAAGACTCCACATAGGCCAGCCCTTCACCGGGAGCACCATAGTTCAGACATTCCCATTGTGGGAAATAGATATCCAGTGCCCAAAAAGCCATGTGACTGTTGCCAAGAAAGGCAAATTTTGGTTTTTCTTCTATCCTATCCATACAATTTCATTCAAACGTCCACGTTATCTCACTCAAACTCTCAAACAAATATAGAATAAAATTCGCAGATTTACGTTACTTTTGCAAAGGTAATCACATTCATTCATATATATAAACCAATGATACATTTTTTCAAGAAACCCGTTTCTCACCTTGCGTTGCCGGAGAAATTCACTTATCCTTTCCATTATACCCCTCATCCATTGTGTGTGTTGGCTGCGGAAGAAGTGAAAGAATATATTGCAAGCCGGAAAGAATGGCAAGAGGAATTGGCTTCCGGAAAGATGTTTGGAGTGTTGATTGTGCAAACGGACAACGGAATAACAAACAACGAAGAAAATCAGATTGGTTATCTTGCAGCTTTCTCCGGCAATCTGGACGGAAAGAATCTGCATCCTTATTTCGTTCCTCCTGTTTATGACCTATTACAACCAGAGGGATTCTTCAAAATCGAAGAAGAACAGATTTCTGCCATTAATATCCGTATTCGTGAATTGGAAAACAGTAGTTCTTATCTCGATTCAAAAGAGAAATGGAAGATAGAAACGGAACAGGCTAAAGCTGTTTTGAATCAAGCAAAAGCGGAGCTTAAAATGGCAAAGGAGGCGAGAGAGATTCGCCGCCAGTCATCTCCCGAGCTTTCTGGAGAAGAACAAGCCTCCCTGATTCGGGAAAGCCAATACCAAAAGGCGGAATACAAACGACTGGAAAAGAAATGGAAGAAACGATTGGAAGAGCTCGAAATGGAAGTCAGGCACTTCGATATTGAAATAGAGCGATTGAAAACCGAACGAAAAGAACGTTCGGCAGCTTTACAAAGAAAATTATTTGAGCAGTTCCGGATGCTAAATGCCCAAGGAGAGGTGAAAGACTTATATACTATTTTCGAGCAAACGGTTCAGAAAGTTCCTCCTGCCGGTGCGGGTGAATGTGCTTTGCCTAAGTTATTGCAATATGCGTATCTTCATCAATTAAAGCCATTGGCTATGGCTGAATTCTGGTGGGGCGACTCTCCTAAAAACGAAATCCGGCATCACGGATATTATTATCCTTCCTGCAAAGGAAAGTGCGAACCGATTCTGCAACACATGTTGCAAGGATTGGAGGTAGACGAAAATCCACTGCTGAATCCTGTTCATGAAGAGGAAGAACTAGAAATCGTGTTTGAGGATGAATGGTTGCTGGTAGTCAATAAACCGGCAGGGATGTTGTCCGTTCCGGGAAAAGCAGAGGACAGAGATTCAGTCTATCATCGTTTGAAAAAGAAATATCCCGAAGCTACCGGTCCTATGATTGTACACCGGCTCGATATGGCTACTTCAGGATTATTGCTCGTTGCCAAAACAAAAGAAGTACATCAGGATTTACAGGCACAATTTGCAAACAGAAGTATTAAGAAACGCTATGTGGCTGTGCTGGATGGAATAGTACTATCAGAAAGAACAGGAAGTACAGGAAGAATCGAACTCCCTCTTTGTCTGAATCCTCTCGACCGTCCTCGGCAAATGGTTAGTAGCGAACACGGGAAAGAAGCGATTACAGAATATCAGATCATCAGTGAGTCTGAAAGAATTACCAGTGAATCTGAAAACACTTTCAACGAATCAAACAGGATTGATGAATCAGAAAGGAGTATCAATGAGTCAAGAAAATACACCCGGATTATCTTCTATCCATTGACCGGACGCACACATCAGTTACGAGTACACGCCGCCCATCCGGAAGGCTTGAAATGCCCCATACTTGGAGACGAACTCTACGGAAAGAAAGCAGACAGACTATACCTCCATGCCGAATATATAGAGTTCCGCCATCCCATATACGGAGACATTCTCTGCATACAGAAAGAGGCCGATTTCCATAAAAAATATGATTAAGCCATGAACCAAATTCTTTTTGAAATGTATATAGGGGTAATTACTAATTTTCAAAAAGAACCTGACTATGGACATCAAATTCCGCATTACAAAGTATTTAGCTGTATCTGCTTTAGCAATGCTGCTACTGGGAGCCTGCTCCAAAAACAATATCTACATCAACTATCCTGACGAAGAAAACAACGGAGGTTCATCCGGCTCCGGCAATGATGACAACAACGGCAACCCGGCCAAAGAGAATGCACTGATTACTTTCAGTGCTTCCGTAGAAGGACGAAACATCACACGAGCCATGTCCCCCATGGGAAAAGGACTTCAAAGCTGGTTGTGTGCCTATACAGCCAACACATCGAACAATATCACAGGCGCTCCCGTTGCTCAAGGCAACTATGTCACCTCCTCCCCCGGTGTACTGACAGGAAATCTAGGATATAAAATGTATTTGAGCAATGCTATCTATAGCTTTTATGCCGTATCATGCAATTCCACCAGCCCGGCGCCTACTTTCACCAACGGACTATCCGAACCTTTATCCAACGGAGTAGATTATCTTTGGTGGCACGCGGTTCATCAGGACATCGCCAGTTCACAGGTAAACATCCCCATAACCTACCAACACGCAGCCACGCAAGTAGTTGTAGCGATCGCCGGAGGAGAAAATATCACTTTAAACAAGATACTTTCCGCTACCATCACCCCACCGAAACCGGGCGCAATCATGGACTTGTCAACAGGTATCATCACTTCGGAAGTCAGCTATGACAAAGCAGCCGATATGGGAATCAACGACTTCACCGTACAATATATCATGTTACCCGTAAAGAGCTCCTCTCCCATGACCTTGACACTGGAGCTGATGGTAAACGGAGAAAGCTTTTCACGCACCTACACCACTCCGCTCACTCCACCCAACAACCTCCTGTCAGCCGGAAATTCATACCTTTTCCGGGCAGTTATCAATGAAAACTCCATCTCATTCGCCAATGTCAGTGTGAAAGAATGGACAGAGGTAGACGAAAGCGGAAACCCGCTATACCCTGTACAAGATTAAAATATCCGAAATAAAATCAAAGCAAACCAGGTTACGCAAACCACAAACCGGGTTACGCAAGCCACAAACCGGGTTATGTAAACTGCAAGTCGGGTTACGCAAGCCACCAACCGGCAATCATGCCACCGTTTGCGTAACCTGGCTATTTGTAAACACCTGCTTCTTCAACCTGCGATAAACGTAGATAAAGGCCGGCACGAGGAATAAGTCTGCCGCTATCCAAGCCATCGGATCACCGTAGCAAACAGCAATAAAACCGAATACCGGTACGGCATAGAGACTGATAAGAATACGAGCAATCATCTCCGCCACTCCGGAGAACATGGCAAGATTGGTAAAGCCCACTCCCTGAATGGTATAACGCAAGATGCACAACAAACCAAGCATCGGGAAGAACATACAGGAGACATGCAGGAACAATTCCGTATCCAGCAGAATTTCCGTTTCCGACGGGTCTACGAAGATCAACGCGAAATATTTAGCCCCTACCATCAGAAGAAGGAACGTGAAGGCCGCATAAATAATCATCATCAGAGCACTAGCCTTGATTCCCAACCAAATACGTTCCGGTTTACCTGCTCCGTAATTCTGTCCGCTATATGTAGCCATCGCAATGCCCAAACTCTCGAACGTACAGATAAAGAACATCTTGATGCGCATAGCAGACGTAAAGGCTGCCACACACGCCGTTCCCAAGGCATTATTCGCACTCTGAAGCATGATGCTGCCGATAGCCGTGATAGAAAACTGCAATCCCATAGGCACACCGATGTAAAGTAGCGTCTTAGCCAGTTTCGACTGGAACCGGCGTTCTTTCGGAGTACCCTGCAATATTTCAAACTTCCGGTACATATAAATGTAGCAGAGAACAGCCGACAATCCTTGCGAAAAGACAGTAGCAATAGCAGCTCCCGCCACTCCCCAGTCAAGTACCAGAATACAGAACAAATCGAGAATGATATTCAGAACAGCAGCAAACAGCAGAAACCAGAAAGGCGTCTTACTGTCTCCCAACGCACGGATAATGCTCGAAAGAAGATTATAGAAAAACGTACATGGCACACCGATGAAAGTGACAAGCAGATAAGCATAAGCCCCTTCAAAAATATTCTCCGGCGTACGCATGATCCGAAGAATATCCTCACATAAAATACAGGTGAGAAGCGCAATTACCACCGACATTCCCGCAGCCAGTTTCAGACTGACAGCCACATAACTGCGCATCGTACTGTAATCCCGCGCCCCAAACTTCTGCGCAACGGGTATTCCGAACCCTCCGCAACATCCATTGCAGAACCCGAGAATGAGAAATACCACTGACGTGCTGGCTCCAACAGAAGCTAACGCGTTTATTCCCAAGAACTTTCCTACAATTGCAGCATCAACAAGCGAATACGTTTGTTGCAACAGATTGCCGAGTAAAAGCGGCAGCGTAAACTTTAAAATGAGAGGTAATGCCGGCCCTGCCGTCATTTCTTTAGAAGTTGCCATACGTCTATGTTCTAAAATTGGGCGCAAAGATACGGAATATTCAACGAATTAATCCTTGTTTCCCGTCCCTCTTTTAGTTGACATAAATCAAAAAATTGTGATTAAACACTAAACAGTTAATCACTTAACAAGTCGTTTAGGCGAACCATGCCACGAACAACCCAGGCAGAAAACCTCTGTCAAGTCGAACCCTTCCATCGAATCTTCCGGATATTTGGGAACGACTTCACCATTTTCGAGCACATAAACCAGTAGCCTTTCACCCTGCTCGTTCTTCACATACATGGCTGCAATCTTGCATTGCGGACATAATAACTTTTTCATGCCGCAAAGATACAGATTGTTTCCGTCATCCACAAGCTCTTCAGAAGATGTTTCAAAAAGCCTGTTCATGATTTACCATCAGAAAAGAAAATACCCACCAGAAAGATACATTTTAACAAAATACGCCTGTGATTCTGCATAATCTTCGCTATCTTTGTCAATCCAAAGTGTAAAGAAGAAAGAGATGAAGGTATCACGCATCGCACACGAAAAGAAAACAGTAGAGTTAATGATCCGCCTCTATTGTCGGAAAAAAGAAAAAAACAAGATTCTTTGTACCGACTGTAAAGAGCTGCTTCGCTATGCGCATGCCCGTCTCGACCGTTGTCCGTTTGGAGAGAAAAAGGGTGCATGCAAAGAGTGCACAGTACATTGTTACAAGCCTGTCCTGCGCGAACGAATGCGACAGGTAATGCGTTTTTCCGGACCGAGAATGTTGTTCTATGCACCCTGGCAAACCATACGACATTTATTGAACCTATAACTTACTAAAAAAATCAGTAATGAAAAAAGCCATTATCATAGGGGCCACCTCCGGTATCGGACAAGAAGTTGCAAAATGCCTGTTACTGGAAGGCTGGAAAATAGGAGTAGCCGGCAGACGGCAATCTTCTCTCGAAAACCTGCAACGGGCAGCACCGGATCAAATTCAAATCCAAGCATTAGACGTAACCCAAGAGGATGCAAGCGAAAAGCTGAATCTGCTCATCGACAAACTAGGCGGCATGGATTTGTTTCTTCTTAGTTCCGGCATCGGTTTCCAGAATATGGACCTGAACATGGAAGTAGAATTGAACACAGCACACACCAATGTAGCAGGCTTTATCCGGATGGTAGATACCGCTTTCATGTACTTCAAGAAAAACGGAGGCGGACACCTCGCCGTTATCAGTTCCATTGCCGGAACGAAAGGGCTCGGAGTTGCTCCTGCCTATTCCGCCACCAAACGTTTTCAAAACACTTATATAGATGCGCTCGAACAACTGTCACACCTGCAAAAGCTACATATCCGTTTTACCGATATTCGTCCCGGATTTGTAGCCACCGATTTACTGAATGACGGAAAGCATTATCCACTGCTGATGGATGCCGCCGAAGTGGGCCGTCATATCTCCTGGTCGCTGAAGCGCAAACAACGGGTAGCAGTAATCGACTGGCGTTACCGGATTCTGGTGTTTTTCTGGAAAATGATTCCCCGCTGGATGTGGAAACGCCTGCCGGTAAAAACAAATTAACCCCAAAAGTGAACAAGCCGGGAAATGAACAGGTAATTAGCAAGATCAGATAACTCCTATTCCAATAATTCTACCTATATTTGTCCTGTAACATAAACTTATAATCTAACAAAAAAAGATGGAACAAAAAATTTGTCAGAGTTGCGGTATGCCGATAGACGACTCAACTTTTGGAAAAGAAGCAGACGGTAGCAAGAATCAGGATTATTGCCACTATTGCTATGCGGACGGACATTTCACGAAAGAGTGTACGATGGACGAAATGATCGAACTCAACCTGAATTATATCGACGAGTTTAATAAAGACTCGGAAGTGAAATACACGGTGGAAGAAGCACGTAAAACGATGAAAGAGTTCTTCCCACAGTTGAAGAGATGGAAATAAGACGTAATAAATATAAACTTTCAGAGAAAAGCGTATCTCTGAAAGTTTATAGATAAAAACGAAGTGTTTTTTCTCTTCCGGTCATACACCAGCTCACTAAAATTCTATATTTCACGTATATACACCTGCATTCAAGTCAAAATCCTTAAAATTCGCATTACTAATCGTTTATTCATAAAAAACATTCAATCACAGATTACCTTTCTTTTTTTTCACTATTATATAGTAATTCGAGAGATATGCTAACAATCAGGATACATTCCTGTGAATTTGAGCAAAACCACGGCTATTCCTTATTTCAGTTTTTTCGTTCATTATTTCCTTTTCTCTATTGTTTTTATTACCTTTGTAAGTAAGGAGTATACTGCTATGATAAAAAACAATGTATGTATGCTCTATAACTAAATATCCCATTTAACCCAACAGACAAAAATAAGCAACAATTAGAATGAACGAAAAGGAAACTCTTTCCAGTGAAGACAGCCAGACAATTTTCGAACAAGGAATAACAGAATTGATACATGAGCAATTTCTGTTTGCAGAAAGTGTATATGCCCGCCTGCCGATAAGCATAGAGATGTATGACACAAACGGTATTTTACGTTTCATCAATGACCACGCATTGAAAATGTACGGAGTGAATGACCGGAGTACAGTAGTAGGCACAGTCAACCTGTTTTCCAGTCCTTACATGGACGACCAGCTCAAAGCCAGGATACAAAGCGGAGAAGAAAATATAATGCTGGAATTTGAGTATGATTTCAACCGCATCAATGAAGACGAGTACTATACGACCCATAATAAAAACAGCATGATCTTCGAAGTCCAGGTAATCTCTTTATGGAATAAAGCAGGAAATATCATCGGACACGTGCTGCTCTCCAACGATAAAACATCGGTAAAAGAGACAGAATTCCGGACTGAAGAAAACAAGAAAAATCTGGAAATGGCAATGGAGGCCGCCAATATGTCTTCCTGGGTATATGATGTCCGCAAAAAAACATTCAGTTCATTACATGGCACGTCCATTGTGAAAGAAAAAATGACACTGGACGATTTTTTGGATATATTGCATCCGCAGGACTGTGAACAGTTGCGCCTTGTATTTTCACAGCTAATAAATAAGGAAATCGAAAACGGACAAATCACATTACGCTTCTTCGATGAAGCCGAAAAACAATATCGCCACTATGAAAGCAGAATGCGTCTATCGGCCGAGCACATGGGGAAATTATTGATTATCGGAACCCAGCTGGACATTACCGAAAGATTACAAATGGTAAAGAAAACGCAGGAACTGATAACTAAACGCGAACTTGCCATGCAGGTGAGCAATATCATTCACTGGGACTTCGATGTGCGTACCCAGAAATTCGAGTCCTACCACGATCCGATCAATGATTACGCAAACGACAAACTTCTCACCATCGCAGAATATATAGAAGTCATACACCCCGATGACCGTTCTACGGTCTATGACGCCATGCAATCCATGCTTTCGGGAAAAGATGTCACTATCAATTTCACCTGTCGCATACAAACAAAATACGATGATTCCTGGCAATACTGCAACATTCTGGGCGTACCTTTTGAAAAGGATGAAGATGGCAAAAACATACGCTTCACCGGTTTCCGCCAAAACATATCCAAACTTCACCAACTGGACGAAGAAGTAAAAGAAAGAAACTACAAAATGGAGCTTACTTTCAAGACTGTCGGAATGTCGTACTGGGATTTTGACGTCACAACCAGACAGTTCAAAGCCTTCAACGATCCCGTCAACGACTATCATCCGGAAAGAACCATCACTCCGAACGATTACATGGAAGCTACCCATCCGGAAGATGTGGACTGTGTTTGCAAATATATCGAATATATGATTCAGCGAACGGACAAGGAATTCAGTTTCCAGTACCGTTCCAAAAGTAAATGGGAGAATGAGTGGCAAACGCTGATTGTAACGGGAATCCCCGTGGAAAGAGATAAAAAAGGAAACGTCACCCGCTACACCGGTATCAAGTTCAACAACACGAAATGGGAAAAGATGGCGCAGGAACTGAAAGAGATGAAAGAGAAAGCAGAACTTTCCGACCGCCTCAAATCAGCCTTCCTCGCCAATATGAGCCATGAAATACGTACGCCTCTGAACGCCATTGTAGGCTTCTCCGGTCTGATGGTGCATTGCGATGATCCGGCCGAAAAAGAAGAATACATGAATATCATCGAATCGAACAATGAATTGTTGCTGCGGCTCATTAATGATATTCTCGATCTCTCCAAAATAGAATCGGGAATCCTCGAACGTAAGAGGGAGAAATTCAATCTGTCAAGAGTCTGCAACGAGCTGTATATGATGATTCAACAGAAAATGACTAATCCCGACGTGAAACTCTTTGTTGACAATCCTTGTTCGGATTGCTGGATATTTCTCGATGTCAACCGTCTGAAACAGGTATGGATGAATTTCCTTACCAATGCGGTGAAATGCACCCACGCAGGATTTATCAAAATGGGGTATAGTATAGAAAACGAAGGAGTGCGGTTCTACGTACAGGATTCGGGTGTCGGTATCCCGGTGGAATTGCAGGATAGAGTATTCGGTCGTTTCCAGAAGCTCAACGAATTTGCACAAGGCACAGGGCTCGGACTAGCCATTTCCAGAGCAATCATAGAGGGCGCAGGAGGAGAAATAGGCTTTACTTCCAATCCCGGCATCGGTTCCACTTTCTGGGCATGGGTTCCCTGTAAAATAGATACGCAGGAGAAGGAGGAAATACAAGAAATTGAAAATACACCTGCAACACCGGTCCCCATCCAGCAAATACCTTCATTGAGCGAGATCAACAAGAAAGATTTCAAAGTACTGATTGCCGAAGATAACGACAGTAACTTTTCTTTAGTGCAGCACATTCTCTTCAAATACAATCTCACACGGGTAAAAAATGGAGTAGAGGCACTTGAGAAGTTACGCAATGAAAAGTACGACATCATTCTTATGGATATGAAAATGCCGATTATGGGCGGACTCGAAGCGGTACGAAAAATCAGGGAATTCGATACAAAAGTCCCGATTATCGCCCTGACAGCTTACGCATTTGATTCTGACAGAACGAGTGCCATGGAAGCAGGCTGCAACGCATTCCTCACCAAACCATTAAACAAAAGCCAACTATTAGGACTTTTTTCTACCAAATATCAATAAACACAAACAATTCTGTTGACGCCATCCGGACAATGGTTTAACCTAACTCCGGATGGCGTTCCAGCCATTTCACCGCATAAGAGCAGGTGGCTTTCGGTTTCATTCCGTTGGCTACTGCATAGGCATAAGCAGCTTTTACCAGTGCGGCGGCTATTCCGCGACCTTCTATCGGGCGGGGCACGATGGTGTGAATGATGTCGAGAGAATCACCTAAGAGGCGATATTGTACAAAGGCGGTACGACCGTCTACTTCTGTCTTAAACAAATGCTGTTCGGGCTGATGAATAATTTCGTAATCCATAATCTATGTTGTTTTAAAGTTCATTATTGTTTTAAGTACTCTTGCCTAATAATTATCTATTATCAGGCACGGATTTTACGTTTTTTTCAAAATGACGCATAGATAAAGCAACAGTGTTCATCATCGTAATTCGTGCCTAGATTTATTATATAAACTAATTATGAAAGCATATTTATAATCAAAATTGTTCTATCCATTGCAATCGGTTGGTATCGTAACCGCGGCGTTCGGCAGCGGTGACGAGTTTCTTTTTGATTTCCTCGGGCAGTTGCGGCGCGCGGCTTAGTATCCAGAGATATTTATCGGTGCTGCTGCCTACAAGGGCATAGTTGTAATTCTCTTCATCCAGCTCCAATATGTAATAATCAGAGTAGAAATTAAGGAAGAAAGAGACTTTCAGTTTACCCGGTTGCGCGGGATCGGGTATCTTGGCGTGTCCGTTGGCAGTCTTGCAGATATCATAAGGAGAATTGCGCTTGCATCCCCGGTTCTCCACACGAATCGTACCGTCGGGACGAAGCGTGTAAGTGGCCGTGACATCTACCAGTCCGTGTTCAAAACGGTTCTCGTAGCGGGCTATTTCGTACCAAAGTCCCATATATCGGTTCAGGTCGAGAGAGGAGACCGTAGTGTGATCCGTACCTTTAAAAAGACGTTCGACAGTAGGGATGGAAAAACGAAAACCGGCTTCCGTCAGACGTGTCGGGCGGACTTTCTGACCGGCTGTAAGGAAAGAAGCCGCTTCACCGTAAAATATACGGAAAGCCCGCTGCGGAGCAACAATCGTTGTCCATGCCTGATAAGCTTTTCCCATCTCACGGGTAAAAGAATATTGCGAAATCTGTTGCGGAGCCACCAGATTATACACACCCCGCGTTTCTTCATGGGCGATAAAAAACTCCATGGCACGGCAAAGGTCGTGCATGGCTATCCACGGGAAAGACTGGGTGCCGGGACCGATGGCGGTAGCTACCTTCGTGGCTTGCAAAGGACGAAGCATCTGCTGCATCGCTCCCCCATCCGGAGAAAGCACTACGCCAAAGCGTGTAATGACGAGCCGGGTAGGTTGGGGACAGTGTTTGGCTTCTTTCTCCCATGCATAACAGAGATCGGAAAGAAAACCGTCGCCGCGGGTACGGGTATATTCGTCCGCTTCCACTTCCGGAGGATAATAGCCCACGGCGGAAACTGAAATCATCAGTTTCGGTTTTGTCTTGACGGCATTTAACGCACGGATAATACGGTGCGTCACCACAATGCGGCTGTTGAACAATTCCTGTTTGTACTCCGGTGTCCAACGCTTATTGATGGGTGCGCCAGCCAGGTTGATGATTACGTCGCAATGCGTCAATGTCTGAATCAAATGTCCGGACATACCTTCGCGGAACATCGATCTTCCCAAGGGAATAATCCGGTGTCCGCCCTTTTCTGTGAGATAATTGGAAAGATGTTTACCTATATATCCGGTAGCTCCGGTCATTGCTATATTCATCTTGATTCATTATTTATTTTAACTCTATTAGAAAAACGTATAAAATGCAAGAAAAGTTCTTTGAAAAAAACAAAATGGGGCTATCTTTGCAAGGCAGACTTTAATACTGAAAGAAAAAAATCTCTGAACAGACTGACAAAGAGAGAGAAAATTTGTTCTATCAAATAAAGGAGACGATGAACGGCATCTACAAACAGGGCGGACGGAATACAGAAAGCGATCTGTTTGGAGAGAATGGCAAGTATGTGAACAGTCCGACAAAGTCTGAACAAGAAACTGAATGGTATTAATTGAAATAATGAAATAAATAAATGAAGAAACAAACTAAAATCAACTATATTCTTACGCTCATATTAGTATTTTGCATCGGCGCATCCATTCCTGTATTGACAGGCAGCAGCCAGGTGACCGAACAACATTCCGCCAAATCGGAAGTTCCTTATTGCGTCACCTCGCCCACTGTTCCCGCCCAGGTTACTTTCGACGGAGAAACCATTGACCTCCGCCGCTATGACCGCCGCGAACGGATGGATCGTGAGATGATGGCTTTCACCTATATGCATTCCACCACCATGCTACTGATAAAACGTGCCAACCGGTACTTCCCCATCATAGAACCGATACTGAAAGCCAACGGCATCCCCGACGACTTCAAATACCTGATGGTAATCGAAAGTAACCTGAACAACATCGCCCGCTCTCCAGCAGGAGCAGCAGGACTGTGGCAGTTTATGCCCGCCACCGGACGGGAATTCGGACTGGAAGTGAACGACAACGTAGACGAACGCTACCACATTGAAAAAGCAACCGTAGCCGCCTGCAAATATTTCAAACAAGCGTATGCCAAATATGGAGACTGGATGGCTGTCTCCGCCGCCTACAATGCCGGACAGGGACGTATCTCCTCCCAACTCGACAAACAACTGGCAAGTCATGCCATGGACTTATGGCTGGTAGAAGAAACTTCCCGCTATATGTTCCGTATATTGGCAGCCAAAGAGATATTCAACAACCCGCAACGTTACGGGTTTCTGTTGAAGCGGGAACATCTGTATCCGCCCATTCCCTACAAAAAGGTGACCGTCTCCACTAGCATCAATGATTTGAATGATTATGCCAAATCACAAGGTATCACATACGCACAACTCCGTGATGCCAACCCCTGGCTGCGCGACACCTCATTAAGGAACAAGACCGGAAAGACATACACCCTCTATATTCCTACACAAGAAGGTATGTATTACGATCCGAAAAAAACAGAGGCTTATAATAAACAATGGGTGATTGACTGAAAATCCTCTCCCCTAACCTCTTCTCATAGCGGAAAACGGAGTTTGCACTGCCCATTCACAGCCAAACAACCTCTTTCTACAAGAAGATGCCGGAGGAACGCCCAAATAGCATTTAGTATGAACTGTTAGTATGAAACTGAAAGAAAGAATCCATCGTTTTTTACATGACGAAAAACTGAAACGAAAGTTGTACGTCATCATCTTCGAATCGGACACTCCCGCCGGAAAACTGTTCGACGTGATTCTGATCGGCTGTATTCTAGTCAGCGTACTGCTTGTCATCATCGAAAGCCTGAAAGGACTTCCCAGCTTTCTGACGACTCCGTTCGTCATTATGGAGTACCTTTTCACCGCTTTCTTCACTTTCGAGTACCTGACGAGAATCTACTGCTCGCCCCGTCCCCGGAAATACATATTCAGCTTCTTCGGAATCGTAGACTTGCTAGCCACCCTTCCGCTCTACATCGGCCTGCTCTTCCCCGGTGCACGCTATCTGCTCATCATTCGTGCTTTCCGCCTGATACGGGTATTCCGTGTCTTCAAGCTCTTCAACTTTCTGAATGAGGGCGAACGACTGCTCACCGCCTTACGCGAAAGCAGCAAGAAGATTGCGGTATTCTTCTTATTTGTCGTCATCCTGGTGACTTCCATCGGCACGCTGATGTATATGATTGAAGGAACACAACCCAACTCCCAGTTCAACAACATCCCGAACAGCATTTACTGGGCTATCGTCACCATGACTACCGTAGGCTATGGAGACATCACCCCCGTCACCGGTCTTGGGAAGTTCCTTTCCGCCTGTGTCATGCTAATCGGTTACACAATTATTGCCGTACCGACAGGGATCGTATCCGCCTCCATGATGAAAGACTACAAACGCAGAAGAGACAAAGAATGTCCCAACTGCCATCGCTCCGGACACGAAGACAATGCCGAGTTTTGCAAATATTGCGGACATCATCTGAATCCGTCCGAAACAGACGTGGAAAAGAAATAAATTTTACGACTTATGCTGAAAGAAACGCTCGAATAAAACAATAAACACACATCCCACCGCATAACAAGCTATGTCCGCCCAATCGAACGTAGAGCCCAGAATGATTCTGGCTGCACGGTTCGTGATCCCCAATGTTTCCACCAACTGGAAGTATTGCAGCACTTCCACAAAACAGGCAAAAAGAAAGACATAAAACGGCATCCGCGGAATTCCTGTCGGGAGAAATATCCTCACAAAACTATACACCAGCACTACCACCAGCATATCTCCGACATAAGGACGTATAAAACTGTCACGCACATATAAAGCTATCAATACCTCGATGCAAAAGATCAGCAGAAAACTGATTATATAAAAAAATCTTTTCTTCATTATTCACTCAATCACAGGGTTAAACATTCATTTGAGTCTGCGAATATACGATAAAATAGATCGAATACGTTCAAATATTACTAAATGATTGATCCATAAAAGAGAAATAATTGTATATTTATAGTTCCAAGTATTTTTCCACAAACAATAAAAAAACAGAAAGGAGCTTGAACACATGATGTTGAACATAGATTTCGTCATTCGTTTATTGGTCGCCGGCATACTGGGGGCGATCATCGGACTGGATCGTGAATACCGTGCCAAAGAAGCCGGATACCGCACTCATTTCCTCGTATCGCTAGGCAGTGCCCTGATTATGATTGTTTCCCAATACGGATTTCAGGAGATTATAAAAGAAAGCAGTGTCACGCTCGACCCCAGTCGTGTGGCGGCACAAGTCGTCAGTGGCATCGGATTTATCGGTGCGGGAACCATCATCTTCCAAAAGCAGATTGTACGCGGACTGACTACCGCCGCAGGAATCTGGGCAACTGCCGGTATCGGACTGGCAGTAGGCGCAGGAATGTACACCATCGGAATCGCTGCCATGGTATTGACCCTCATCGGACTGGAGTTACTTAGTTACCTGTTTAAAAGCATCGGAATGAAAAGCTCGATGGTTTCTTTCTCTACTTCCAACAAAAACACTCTGAAACAGATAGCGGACAGATTCAACTCTAAAGACTACCTGATAGTCTCTTACGAGATGGAAACGTTGCATAAGGGCGAAGCAGAGTTTTATCAGGTGAGTATGGTCATCAAGTCGAAACGAAATAACGATGAAGGACATTTGCTTTCATTGATACAGGAGTTTCCGGAGGTAACAGTGCAGCGAATTGAATAAGTCCCTTTACAAAAAACAATAGAGACAAGAAAAGCAGAAGAAACAAGGAGGAGTATTTTAATTCTAAAATATAAAGAAATGAAACCCTATTTCTGCTTTTCCGTCAGATACTTCCAATAACGTACAGGCATATCCTGCCTGTGCTTTCTCGGATTCATACGTTCTTTGATACAAATGGCCTTGAAATAAGTTTTCCAGAGTTGTTGGAAAAGTTTCTCATCCTTGTCCATCAGACTTTCATCCAGCATCCCCGTAATCAGATGGGATTCACGGCTGTCATCATCAAACGAGATGGTTGTCACCTCCTGCAAGTCATAATAAAAACCATAACGGCGTTTCATGTCGTAGATAATCCACTTCTGATCGGCAAAACGGTCTTTGAAATGGTGAACGGTAAGAGGAAGCGCATTATACTGCGGTTCGAAAGCCGCAAAGAATGTACCATCCGCAGCTTTCTGAAAACGGACAAACTGCATCAGGTGCACACGTTCGCCATCCACTTTCTTCCATATTTGCGCCAATCGCAAAACGTCCGGATCGCCAAAATTGGTTTCGATGGAACGGGGTGAGTCGATCGCTTTACGGATATAACGAAAAATGAGCATCCCTACCTCCGGAAGCTCCGACAGCCAACTTTGTGTGAGGCAGCCCAAAGCAGATACAGAGACTTTCTTCTGCAATCCCCGCCACACACGACCTGCCTTCTCTTCATCGGTGACTACGGTATGCAACTCATCATAAAATAAGGGCAAAGCATCTCCTTCCGACAACAAATCATCGGGAAAGGTCTTGCGAAAATAAGCGTCGAACACGGCAGTCAGCAGACCATCAAAACTTTTATCGTAAACGAAAACTTTCAAGATTTCTGATTTATGATTTATGATTTATGATTTCCGGGTTATGAATTATGATTTATGATTTATGATTTATGGGTTATGATTTCCGGGTTATGATTTATTTTTAGGCACGGATTACAGGGATTAATGCGGATTCTTTGCAGCAATGACAGCACTAAAAACCGTGTAATCCGTGTAATCCGTACCTAAATTATTATATAAGCTAATTAACATACTTAGTAATTCGTTTAATCAGAATTCATAAATCATAAATCAGAAATCAAATCGTAATTGTCGTTCATCCACTTTCTTTTTTGGTTTCGGGAGCAATAAGCTACGTACCCGTTGCGGCGAAAGTTCGTTCACAGTCAGCATTTGGAGAGGCAGCTCTTTGCAGGTGATGAAATATTGCGCCTTCTTCATCACCACTCCTATCTTCTTCAGTTCATAAAAACCCAGTCGCGAAAAACGGCGGGAGGCGACAATCAGCTTCGCCGACTTCACTCCCACTCCCGGCACACGGAGCAACATTTCGTAGTCCGCTTTGTTGATGTCGACAGGAAACTGCTCGGGATGGCGCAAAGCCCACGAGAGTTTCGGGTCTATCTCGAGGTCGAGATCCGGATAGGCATCATCCACAATTTCGTCCACCTTGAATTGGTAAAAGCGCAATAACCAGTCAGCCTGATAGAGCCGGTTTTCACGTACCAAAGGCGGTTGCTTCAATGCCGGAAGACGTTTATCGTATGTATTCACAGAAACGTAGCCCGAATAGTAGACACGTTTCATGGTCGGCCGTCCGTAAAGAGCCGACGAAAGGAAAAGAATATCTTTATCCGACTCGGAGGTAGCGCCCACAATCACCTGGGTACTTTGTCCCGCAGGCGCGAAACGGGGTGCATGGCGAAACTTCTGCCGTTCTTCCTTACTCTCCAACACACCTTGCTGAATGTATTTCATCGGAGCAAATACACTTTTATGATCTTTCTCCGGTGCAAGGAGTTTCAGGTTTTCTTCTTTGGGAATTTCGACGTTGACACTCAAACGGTCGGCATACAGTCCGGCCTCATTCACCAATTCACGACTGGCACCGGGAATACTCTTGAGATGAATATAACCGTTGAACCGGTACACTTGCCGCAAATCTTTGGCTACACGCACCAGTCTCTCCATCGTATAGTCCGGATTGCGGACCACTCCGGAACTAAGAAACAACCCTTCAATGTAGTTACGACGATAGAATTCCATTGTCAGTTCCACCAATTCCGAAACGGAAAATGTGGCGCGGGGAAGATCGTTGCTACGCCGGTTGATACAGTAGGCACAGTCGTAAATACAATAATTGGTAAGCATGATTTTCAATAGCGAGATACACCGCCCGTCCTCGGCAAAGCTGTGGCAGATCCCCCATCCTCCAACAGTGTTTCCCAGCGTGCCCGGCTTATTGGAGCGCACCGTACCACTGGAAGAACAGGAAACATCGTACTTGGCAGATTCCGCAAGTATCTTCAGTTTAGCTAAGACGTTTTCGTTCATAATTCCCAATCTTGATTCTTTTCGCAAATATACGATTTAATTTGAGACGCGTATAGAAGAAAAAAAGTTTAGCAAATATATCAATACAAAACAAGTCAAATTTTATGATACAAAAAGCTACGCTTAAAAAAGGAGTTTAATAGATACAATATTTTATTACATAGATCAAATAAGATAATAAAATAAATCGATTATTTTATCACAACAAATATATTTTCATTAACTTTGCAAAGTCAACACAAGAAGTGTTGCATTAATAAACAATTTAATTTTACACAAATGAAGACTTCAAACGAAAACGAAGAAGAAATGGAAGAACGAGAATGGGTTATCAATGGTTTTAAAACCTTCTCTGCCGTAGCGCAGGAGTATTTTCCCGAATATTCTAACGCTGACACAGCCAGCAAAAGAATGAGAAACGAAATAGAACTCGACAAACTGCTCTTCGACGAATTAAAAGCCGCACACTACGTACACGAAACAACACGTCTAAGTCCGAAGCAACAGCAGATCCTTTTCATGACCTGGGGACCGGAAAAAATAATCCTACGTTAGCGCATCACCCATAAGTAAAGATTTACTGCATCCTGACACCTCCGAAAACACAAAAAAAACGTGTTGAACGAACTATATTATATAGATTATTATATTTTAGTATTTATATATGTTCGGTTGGTGGTTCGCCTACTTTTTTTCGAGCGTTGCAAACGCATGACAGACAAGCAGTTGAGCCACCTTCAGGGGGTGTTCGTTTGGCTGTTCGATTTTTTGTCAAAAAAAATACTAAAAAGAAAACCGCATGTCCCCGAATAGAGCCTCTATTTACGGCAAACAGAGGTTCTATTTCTAATAAACAGAGGCTCTGTTTCATCCCAACAGAACCTCTGTTTTTCTATTCATTCCCCCAATCTCATCTTTTACACCCGCGCGGTGTCACACAGAACAACATTATTTCCGTCCTACAGCCCCCAATACAGCCCAAATACCACCATACCGTTCAAAACACCTCCATTCCAGCCAAAAAAGATTTGCACGAACAGCCATTCATACACTACCTTCGCAGCCGCATCCGACAATGTATGCACAATGGGGATAACCCGCAATCAACAACAAGTAAATAAAAATACGCCTCAATGAAACAACTTCCAAACAACCTCCTGCACGAAGGCTACATCCTGATTCCCAAAGCACTGTTAAAACGTCAGATAAACGATAAAGCGCCGGGAGAACTGGAAGCGCTCCTCCAAGTCCTGATACACGCCAATTACTCGGAAACCACGTACAAGATTCAGCAGATCGACATCGTATGCCAACGCGGAGAATCCGTCATCAGCCAGCAACACTGGAGCCGACTCTTCCAATGGAGCCGATCCAAAACCCTCCGCTTCTTTCAAAAAATCCAGGAAGAGGGCATTATCAAGATCATCCCGCACCAGAAAGGAATCTTCCACATTCATATCAACAACTATGATTTCTGGACCGGCTGCATCTCTCCGGAAGCCCGCGAAGAAAAAAAGAAAGAAAAATCCGAAGTGTTCGACGTTTTCTGGGATAAATATCATGAAACGATGCAAAAACCCAAACAGTACGTCGCCCGTGCCCGCCGCGAATGGGACAAGCTCACCAAAGAGGAACAGCAGACAGCCATCAACCACATCGAGGAAGTCTACTACCACACCAACGACACACGTTTCATCCCCCTTGCCGCCACCTACCTGAAAGACAAGGCTTTCTTAAACGAATATATAGACTAAAAAACATCGAAAAGAAATGCAACCACACGCCAGCGAACTCGAAGAAGCCATCATTGGAGCCTGCCTGATAGAACAGGAGGCTCTGCCACTCGTAGCCGACAAGCTACGTCCCGAAATGTTCTACGACGATCATCATCAGCTGATCTTCGCCGCCTTGATAGCTATGTATCAGGCAAACAAAAAGATAGATATTCTCACCGTCAAAGAAGAGCTCACACGTCGCGGAGTGCTCGAAAAGATAGGCGGGCCGTATACCATCGTACAACTAAGCAGCCGGGTAGCCTCCTCCGCCCACATCGAGTATCACGCGCAAATCGTCCACCAGAAATATCTGACACGCGAAGCCGTAGTCGGCTTCAACAAACTCCTCACCTGCGCCATGGATGAAACAATCGACATTGACGACACCCTCATCGACGCGCACAACCTGCTCGACCGCCTCGAAGGCGAATCCGGACACCACGACCATATACGCTGCATGGACACCCTAATGACCGACACGCTGAAAGAAGCTGAATTGCGTATTGCCAAAAGCGTGAACGGCGTCACCGGCATCCCCACCGGACTGACCGAACTCGACCAGAAAACGGGCGGTTTGCAGGATAGTGATCTGATAGTGATTGCCGCCCGGCCTTCCGTAGGTAAAACGGCTTTTGCCCTACACCTGGCACGCAGCGCGGCAATGGCGGGCAATGCGGTGGCCGTCTACAGCCTTGAGATGCAAGGGGAACGCCTTGCCGACCGATGGCTGGCAGCAGCAAGCAACATTAATCCTTACCGGTGGAGGAACGGAATACCTACCCTGCAAGAGATGGAAAATGCCCACACCGCAGCTTCAGAACTGTCAGGACTCCCCATCTACGTGGACGACAGCACTTCTGTCAGCATGGATCACATTCGCTCAAGTGCCCGGCTACTGAAGAGCCGCAATCAGTGTGACGCAATTATTATCGACTACCTGCAACTCTGCGACATGGCTACCAAGCAGGCCAACCGCAACCGCGAACAGGAAGTGGCACAAGCCACCCGGAAAGCCAAGTTGCTGGCCAAGGAGCTGCATATTCCCGTCATACTGCTTAGTCAGCCGAACCGCGAGTCGGAGAATCGCCCCGGAGGACGTCCGGAACTGGCACACCTGCGCGAGAGCGGAGCTATCGAACAGGATGCGGACGTCGTGATGTTGCTTTACCGACCAGCGATGCAACGCATCGTCACCGACCGGGAAAGCGGTTACCCGACAGAAGGACTGGGGGTGGTTATCGTTGCCAAGCAGCGTAATGGAGAGACTGGGAATGTATATTTCGGGCATAATCCGTCGATGACAAAAATATATGACTATGTTCCACCATTGGAATATTTGGAAAAACATGCTAAATAAAACGATCTATTGTATAAATAATCAAGACAATTTATCGAAATATTATTGATACATATCCGGTGCAAAACTTTTTATATTATCAGAGAAAATAAAACCATATTTACTTGACTTCTCCTCTCTGATTTTGTATATTTGTAGTATCAAAAAGAAAACATATAATTATTCACTTAAACCTTAACTTTTCAAATTTATGGATGTATTAGTAGAACGCTATCAGCGCAGAAAGTATGTAAATCAGGAGGATGCTCCGTTACTGTATTACATACGTCAGAAATCGGGCAATGTAAGAGTGATGGACGTTGATACGATGGCTACCGCCATCGAAAGTAAATCGTCACTGACTGCCGGAGATGTGAAACACACCATCGAGGCATTTGTGGAACAGTTGCGTCTGTCGCTCACCCAGGGCGACAAGGTGAAGATTGACGGATTGGGTACGTTCCACATCACGCTGACTAGTGATGGTACGGAGACTATGAAAGATTGTACGGTGCGCAGCATCCGCCGTGTCAATGTCCGCTTTGTTGCCGACAAAGCGTTGAAGCTGATGAATTCGAGCCATACGAGTACACGAAGCGAAAACAACGTGGACTTCGTTCTGGGCGGAAAGGGCGATGGAAGCGATTCCGGAAACGGTGGTTCGGACGATGATTCCGACAGCGGTTCGGGAGGCAATAAACCGGGCGGTGGAGAAGCACCGGACCCGGCAGCGTAAATAGGCTGCCCGCACTATCTTCTTTGGCAGAATGAAACTTCATCCTTAGAAAAAACAGTATCACATGGTTTCAGGAACTGATCCATGTATGGTTCCTTGCCATGTGGTTGCTGTTTTTCTCTTTCCCGCATTTTCTCATTTTCTTTATTTCTCCATTTTCTTTCATTCTCGTGTTTTTTTGTTTTCCTATTTTTAGTTTCTCTTATTTTTTAATTCTCAATTCTCAATCTTTAATTTTTAATCTTTAATTCAAGAAAGATGTTAGACAAAATCATTGATATTATTACAGCCATCCTCCCTTTTTTCGGAGGTCGCAAAAAACGTCAGCAAATGATGCAGGACGTCAAAGAGTTCAGCGAACTAGTGAAAGAGCAGTATGGCTTCCTTATGAAGCAGCTCGAAAAGGTGCTAAAGGATTATTTCGATTTGAGCGACCGTGTGAAGGAAATGCACTCGGAGATTTTTTCATTAAAAGGCAAACTTTCGGAAGCTGTCACTTTACAGTGTGTCAATAAAGAGTGTATTCAGCGCAACAATGGTTCCGAATCTGCATCATCATCCACTTCTTTAATACCTGCCTAACGCATGAGAACTATTAATCTGATTGTCGTTCATTGTTCCGCTACCCGCGAGGATAAATCGTTCACCGAACATGATTTGGACGTTTGTCATCGTCGCCGCGGCTTCAATGGTGTGGGTTATCATTTTTATATTCGTAAGAACGGGGATATTAAGTCTACCCGTCCGTTAGAACGGATCGGTGCGCATAGCCGTGGTTTCAACCGGGAAAGTATCGGTATCTGCTACGAAGGCGGACTGGACTGCATGGGACAGCCGAAAGACACGCGAACTTGTTGGCAGAAACACTCGCTACGGGTTCTTATCCTGACTTTATTAAAGGATTTTCCGGGATGCCGTGTCTGCGGACATCGTGATCTTAGTCCTGATCTTGACGGAGACGGTGAGATTGAACCGGAAGAATGGATCAAGGCTTGTCCTTGTTTTGAAGCGAGCAAGGAGTGGGATAAAGAATAGGTTTCTTTTTTCATTTACATACTCTATTATTAGTTGTTATTGGTTAATTGTTATTGGTTATTAATCAAGAAAACCCGGACTTTCGCAAGCCCGGGTTTTCTGCATCTTGGGAACGCCTCCTTTACCTATAGGGAAATGGGGGACTAGTAATTTGATTCTAGTACAACAAAAAGACGCTCCGAGAGTAAAAATAAAAAGGGATACCTGTGGGAAATGTGGGAGGCACCCTTTTCTAAAGAAGAACAAAGATGGAAGGATTGACTTTCACAAGCCATATCCTTCACTTTGTTTCTTCTCGGCATATTCTTCACACGAGGGTGAAGAAGGGTTTTATTATCTATAAAAGTTATCTATTCAAAAACTCTCTCTTCTAATGAAATAAAAGAGATATCTTTTAGAAAAGAGTTATTATCATATTTACTCAACCGTTACAGTTATTGTCGTAACATCACCTGTTGAAGAGATTACTCCTCCCCATTTAGACTTAACTGTTACTTCTACAGTTGCCGTCAAGCCGTCTCTAGATGGCATATCCTTACCAGCTTGAGAGTATGACAACTCGCCGGCAGCACTAACTTCAAACTTATCGGCATTGTCTCCGACAACTTTGAAAGCAGGAGCTGTAAGACCATACATATCAAGAGCATCAACCGAATTAGCAAATCCATTAGAACCATCCCCAGTTACACCAGTTCCGGCTTCCCACATCTTCTGACCTCTATAGTCTTTCCAAACAGATCCTGTAGCTAAATTAACAGTAGAGGTTTTATCAGATGCTATTTTTTGTGTAAGCTTAGTTGGTGCAGTCCATGTGCCGCTCAACTTAGCATCAGGAACGAGTGTTACTGTATATACCGCATTTTTCTTTTCGCCACATTTCACTGTAGCTGTCACTTTTACAGGTGCTGCATAGTCCTCATTAATAATTAGCTTTGGAGCACCAGAGAAATCTACTCCAGTACCTGTTGCTGCAAATTCAATAGTACCACCTGCATCTGTAACTACCTTTTTGTATACATCACTATAGTTAGGGAATAATGTAGAAACATCTCCTACTTCTACAGCAATTTCAGTAGCCTGTGCTGCATCTACACCTGCATCGACCTTTTGAGGAGAAGCTACAGTAGTCAAAGCAACGTCTGCCAAAGACTTAACTGTAACGGCGGCCTTCACTGTAATTGTCTTCACAGAAGATACAGTTATCACTGCTGTAGGATTATAAGTGCCGACTTTTGTAGCACTAGGCACTGTTATTGTCAAGGCGTTCTCATTACCGCGAGCAAAAGTTACACTGTTATCTGCACCAGTTACATCAAAAGCACTAGCTGCCAAAGCTTTATAATCAGCCTCCGTAATAGCTCCTTTGTTATACAAATCAACCATATTGATAGTATATGTCTGCACGCCATTACCTTTCCAAGTACCTTCGAAGCTATATGCTATTTCTTTATTTTCCGTTTTCTGTGTAATAGTCACTTTATCGGTAGCAGTCAAATCAGTGGTGACAGGATCATCAACGCCTGTAATTGCAGTCTTTGCATCAACATCAACAGTCTGACCTACCAATCCTACTTGACCAAAGGCAGTCTCCGCTAATGTCACTTTACCTGTTGTTGCATCAATAGCAAAATATTGCTTGTTAGCACCAGTCAATTCAAAGGTTGTATTGAATACTCCCTTGAGTCCTGCGGGTATATCCGTATAGGTAGTTGAAGCATCAGCATCGGCAGTAGTCTTATCATCATAGAAGACAGCTTGTTCCTTACCATCTTTGCTGAATGTCAGACTTGACTTATTATCATTATATATAATGCTTCTGTCCGTTTCACCAGTTATATACTTAACCTTGTAGCCAGGAGATAAATATTTGGTCGTCATCAACACAGGGAAGTAGTTTGATGTAATCTCTGTCAGTACTTCCTTACTGTTATCCTTCACCATCAGACACAATGCATAGTTTTCAGATGCACTAGTAGTACTCAAAGGAATAGTGATAAGCCCTGTAGGTTCACCACCCTCTTTCTCTACTGTCACCTCACCTACTTTGAAGATATTCGTATTCGTAGAACGTGTCTTTTGCGCATCCATAAGAAGGCTATACTTTCCTGTCTCAAAGCCTAGTGCTGCTTTTGCAGGCGAAACGCGGAATGTAACAGTCAAGTCTTCACTGCGTGAGATGATAGAATAGCTTGTAGCACTCGAATTCTTCTTAGCATACAAAGTGGTAAACTCTTCTGTACCGGCTGTATTCTTCGGAACATATACCACGCTCTGTACCATTGCTTTGATAGCTTCGATGTCAATACCATGTTGTTTCACGTCACCAACCAACTGCTCGAAAGTGAAGTCGGTAGTTTTCATAGCTTCATCGATAGCATCTTCTACTTTACTCTTCAAATTGGAAGGAGTAAACATCGTCTCATAGTTTGAACGCAATGTCTCGATCTGGTTCAGCACTGCCGCGAAATCGGCATACTGTCCCGGATTCTTTTCCAAGAAACTGTTTATAGCATCTTGAATATCTTCCAAATCATCCAATCTAGCAAGAATACCTTTGTTTGTTGCATCACCATCCAATGCTTTAGTGAGCTGATCTTGAATTTTAGTTAACGCACCATCTTTTCCTGTAATAGCTGTAATAGCATTGTTCACAGAAGTAAGTTCTGTTGCAATGGCAGTGCTTACGGCAGTATTGATATATTCTACAAGATCTTTACCATCAAGTTTCTCTGCGATTGTGCTATTGATAAAAGCAGACAGCAATTCGTCAGTTTTTGCAGCTGCGCTGATTACTTTGTTGTTCTCGTAGTCGGCTACAAAATTCTGCAAAGTCTGAATATCACCTTCGGCACCAGTCAGTTTGTCATAGCTTTCCTTCAATGCTTTGAGAGTTGCATCGTTAGCATCTACTAAAGTCTTCAGTTCATTTTGTTTACTAGACAATTGCGTTGCAAGTTCTTTAGCTGCTGTAGCATCCCCCTGTGCGGCAGCCAGTTTAGCTTTTAAGTCTGCAATTTCAGCCTCCAATGCTTTAATAGAGGCATCTTTGTTCTCCAGAGCTTTGGACAGTTTGTCGATTTCTGTAGCCAACTCCGTTTTTGCAGCTGCAATGGCGGTTTTCATATCCTCAATGCTAACGGGACTTGACGTGTTGATCTTATCAATCTGCTCCTGCAGATTTTTCACATCATCGTCGTAGTCCTTACAACTTGTTATAGTTGTACTTACTGCAAGCGTCAATGCCCCGAAGAGCATCACTTTCACAAATTTTCTTTTCATAACTACTTAAAAATTACATTAATAATATATTATTAAACACTAAGTTTCAA
>ERZ773237.300-NODE-300-length-58430-cov-123.367880_pt1 | contig 58430 bp, 41 predicted proteins | sample MGYA00580990_ERZ773237 | MGnify/ENA primary metagenome ERZ773237 (study PRJEB29015, sample SAMEA2737749) | human gut metagenome | biome: human gut; feature: human-associated habitat; material: faeces | place: China | collected 2012 ...
AAAAGTTAAAAGTGAAAAACGAAAAATCCAAATGTATTGTGGTTTCTACTTGTAAGCATTACGTTTGCACATGGAGGCTTTAACTACCAATAATATTTGCGCATGTTTTTTTCACTTTTAACTTTTCATTTTTAATTGCGCTTTGCGCCTGCTCTTAGTTCTTAACTTAAATATGCTCCTAGCCAACTTGTTGGCGATAACTCCTCTAACTACTTTAACTACCTAAAAACAAAATAGGAAGTAATCGGATTAAATAAATCCTTATATTCAATTCCGGCGGAGCGCAGATCCGCCGGCACAATAGCAACGTAGTGCTTGCGACAATAATCAACAAGGCATTTGACTTTAACTCCTAGCCAACGCTGTTGGCAATAACTCCTATAACTACTTTAACTCCTGACATAGACATCATAGAATCTTCCGTTGGCGATAACTCCTCTAACTACTTTAACTCCAAATTACAATATACCCCTCTTACCTCCTTCGCTATCTTGTCCCAGTCATACTTTGCCATGTCGTAGTCTATGTGCTGTGGCTCACGGCTTATCACCTCTTTCAGTTTCTTCGCCAGCTCGTCCACGTTGCCCACAGGGAAGTAGTCGTCTTTGTCAAGGCCCACCTCCAGGTTTGCCGGTATGTCGCTCACTATCACCTTCACGCCGTAGCTCATCGCTTCAAGCAACGCTATCGGCAGGCCCTCATGACTCGACGGCAGACAGTAGCACATGCAGTTGGTCAGCAGCGAGTGCAGCTTACGGCCCTTCACAAATCCCGTCAGCACCACGCCGTTCTTCCTCGCCATCTCTTTCAGTCCCCTTGAGTAGTCGTCCTCAAAGTCTGTGTCACCAGCCAGCACCAGCTTTATGTCATCGTCGCCGCCGTCTTTACTTTTTAATTTTTCGTTCTTAATTCTCCCGAACGCTTCCACCAGATGGTGCAGGTTCTTTTCCGGCACAAAGCGACACATACCCAATATGTAGCGTCCCTTCCTTATGCCCAGTTCCTCAAAATACTCGGGATAGTCGCACACCTCAGGCTCCGACACGCCGTTATATATCAGATGCACGTTCTTTGTACGTCCGTATTTCTCCTTAATCAGGTTGCGTATCACGTCGCTGATCACTATTACGTCGTCAGCAAACATACACCCCATGCGCTCACCCAGCTTCAGCACCGCTTTGGCTGCCCTGCCCCATTTGTCCCTGTCGTAGTCAGGACCGTGATGCGTAAACACCACCTTCATGCCCAGCATCTTGGCGTATGGCACCAGCAGAGCCGGCCCTATGGCGTGTATGTGCAGTATGTCTGCCCCCAGTTTCTTCGCCTTGTTTATGGCTCTGTACGTATGTATAATGGCTTCAAACGACTTCTTTTTCGGTGTCTCAATGTCCACCAGCTTTACACCTTTCCATTCTTTCAGACCGTCGCTGACATAGCTTTTACGCCTTATCACCGTTACGTCTTCGCCCATGGCTGCAATTCTCGGAAACAGTTCCTCACAGTGCGTCTCCACTCCGCCCATGACATTAGGGATGCCACGGGTACCGGTAACAACAATTTTCATAAAATTTTCCGGATTAAAAATAAATCATTACTTTTGCCTCGTCATAAGCAAAAGTCCATGTCAAAGTTTTTTCTCAATATAAAAGAATCAGCCCAACACACCGGCATAATTCTTCTTTCCTGCCTCTCTGCCCTTTGGCTGTTGATTAGGGGCAGAAGGATTAAATAAAGATATATGGTCTACATTGTTTACCATATATCTTTGTAAAAATTTTATTTATAAGTACTGATTTATTTGCTCTTAATAAATTTTGCTTCAACCTTATTCATCACATAATACTTCATTATGTGAGCAAAACAAATAACGCCGCATATGGTCAATATTGACGTAACAATATATAGAATATCATTCTGACTAATGTAATTTTCTAAATGCGCTTTTTCTATAACTCTATATATTATCATATGTGATAAATATATTTCCATACTGATATTACTGAGATATTTCAGAACCCGATTACTTAACAACTTTGTATTTGTTCCTATCGCAAATAATATCCATAGTGCAAACAGGCACAATTCTGCAATATATCCTAAATTGGCAGAAAATAGATGCTTAAATGCAAAATAACATATAGTGAGTAAAATAGTTACAATTGCACATAGAATATTATATCTTTTAGCAAATTCAACGATTCCATGTCTATACAGATAAATTAGTCCACCTGCTAAGAAATAAGGAGCACAAAATACAAAATTAGTTCTACCTATTTCACCAGTTACAAAATCTGCATTCATTGCTATGATAGTAAATGCTACTGATATACAAAAAGACAGCCATGCCCGTTTCTTAGTGTCAAGCATAAACACAAAGAACGGAAATAATAAATAAAACAAAAATACTATACCAAGAAACCAACCGACACCTATTACCGTGATATTATGTGCAGGCAAAAGTCCAAAACATAAAGTTAGATTTGCATATACCTGATAAAATGTTTCTACGCTTGGTTCAATCAAGAAATCTAACAAACATAAAAATGCGAAAAATGGCAATATTCTCAAATATCTTTTTTTGTAAAAAGAATTTGGTGAGATACTGCCTTCTTTTATTCTTTGATAATATCCACAACACATCGAAAATGCACTTACCAGCATAAATAACAATGTAAAATCTGTAAAAAATGGTATCAATGTTTGCGTACAATAGTTCTCAGATGGCTTTACAGATATATTTGCCAATATGTGCATCAATACTATTCCTATTGCTGCATATGCTCTTATTCCGTCTAAAGATGAGTAATGTTCCTTTGTATTCATGTTTTCTTATATATAGATCTTGCTTTATTGTCTAAATCTGTTTTTAATTACTTCTTATGGCGTCAAAAAGAGTTGGCATATTGTCCCAATGAACTTATGCTCCATCAGAACAATAGCCAACATATTATTTGTGAAGAAAAAGAACTTATACGAATAATATTCACAATACAATTGAATTTTTCACTCTTCGTTCTTCACTCTTCACTTAAATTATTATCTGTCAAAGTTCAAGTCTCCCTGCTGCGGGTCTTGTCCTACTTCGCAGTATTTAAAGTCTAAGCAGGCAGGTTTGCCTTGCATTGAGCGTAGTTTGTTCTTCAAAGCCCACTTCAGCGGATACTTTATATATTTGTGCATCACAGGACTTGCCGTGCCAACCATCCAGCAGTTCTTCGGACATTTGCGCACCTTTGCGCGCACTCTGGCAGCCTGTTCGCTGTTCCATATAGTCATAAAGTCAGCATCGTGTATGTTACCCATGCTCCAGCTCTTCGGAGTGTCGCTTCCTGCCGGTTTCAGTTTGTCGTTCGACACGTTGTTTGGGTCAGCAGCCAGCTTCTCGTTATATTCTGCCACAGTCATGTCGTCGCCGTCCAGCTTCGTCTTGTTATCGGCGTTCTTGTCGTCCATTCTTGTCTCCAGTCCGTTACACGGCATCACCTCTCCCCACGGGTCAATAAAGAAGTTAGCCGTACCGGCCTCACATGGCAGCATGCGGCGGTTACCTTCAATATAGTTTATCAGTCCCATGTTAAACCATGCACGGAACCAGCTCTTCGGGCTCTTCTCCTTCAGCTGCCAGTCGATGAGTTTCCTGAAGTTTCCACACACCTCGTCATGGTTTGTAATCTTGTTATCCCCCTTATGGAAATAATAAGAATTGTGGAAAGCAGCAGTTGCAAACTCCAGTCCCATTGACAGAGATAGCTGATATAGTTCGAGCATATCTCCCGAGTTATAGTTGCTCACAGTACAACCAAAGCCAATATCCTTCAAACCCATACTCTGAAGAGTCTTTAATGTCTTGATAGCTTTATCAAAAGTTCCCTGACGGCCTCTAAGCTCATCATTCTTCTCTGCAAGTCCTTCAATAGATATGCGAATACCTATGTTAGGAAATTTCTTAGCCAAAGCTATTACCCTATCCTGAAACCATCCCGACGTAGATATCACAATGCGGTCAGTATGCTTATAACACTCTTCAACTATTTCATCCAGGTCTTCACGGATGAAAGGTTCACCACCTGTCAGGTTTATGAATTTTAATTTGGGAAGCGAACGAAGGTCAGAGGCTTTTAATTCCTCTTTCTTATCAGTAGGATTTTTCCAAATGTTACACATCACGCAACGCATCGGGCAGCGATACGTCAGAATAATACTTGCGTCTGTAGGACGCGGCACATTCATGTTTGCCATAATCTTTTTACTTTATATTGTATTTAAATAAGATGCAGAATTATAAGACTATTTCTGTATTAGTATTTGTAGTTAAAGTAGTTAAAGAAGTTATCGCCAACAAGTTGGCTAGGAGCATATTTAAGTGAAGAACGAAGAGTGAAAAATCCATGTGCAAACGTAGTGCTTATAAGTAGAAGCCACAAGACTATTGGATTTTTCGTTTTTCACTTTTAACTTTTCACTTTCGTAAGACGCACTACGTTGGGTAATGTTCCGGGGGATTTTCAATCCGCCGGTAAGAAGTATAAGAAACAAAGTTCAGCGTTAGCTAATTTTCAATCCGCTAACTTTCTATTTCACATTATATCACAATTTTATGCTAACATTGGCTATTGGATTTTTAACTTTTCATTTTTCACTTAAATTAGCGGTATTTTAAGCGGATTGAAATTAGCTAACGCTGACCGTTGGTTCCTAATACCAAATTCCGGCGGAGCGCAGATCCGCCGGTACATTACTCTTGTGGATTCTTGTCGCAAGCACTACGTTGGCTATTGGATTCTTCACTCTTCGTTCTTCACTATTCACTTATATACCTCCATTATCTTCTCATAATAGCTTTCGCTGTTATATCTCTTTTGTGAAGTCAGGGCTATATCTTTATAGTCGAATGTATGTTGCCACATGGCTTCAATCTTGTTTGTCAGTTCATCCACGCTGCGGCTTTCAAAGGTCATGCCTGTTACGCCGTTTTCTATCAGTTCGGGTATTCCGCCTATACATGCGCCCAGCACCGGCGTACCAAGACATTGAGCCTCAATCACCGACAGCGGGTTATTCTCATACCATTCTGACGGTATCACCGTGAAGCGCGCCTTACCCACAATGCCCTTTATCTCGTCCCATTGCTTATAGCCCAGGAACTCAACATTTGCTTTTAATTTTTCACTTTTAATTTTTAATTCTTCTTCAAGCGGTCCTCCTCCAATCACTTTCAGCTTATACGACAGGTTCTTTGCTGCCTCAATCAGCGTGTTCACGCCCTTTTCGTGGCTCAGTCGTCCCACGTAGCAGTAATAGTCTTCCTTGCCGTATTCGTCTTTCTTGCATTTGTCCACGTCAATAAAGTTGCACAGCGTCATCAGCTTCTTCTTGTCAAATCCGCCCTGTGCCATTTTATCTGCCATAAACTGACTGGGACATACAAACACATCCGTGCAGGCTTCCAGCCGCTCCCTGTTCCAGGTTACGGCCTCTTTATATCCTATCATCGATGCCAGTGCAGAGCCTTTCATGCACTTATACGTCTTGCAGTTACTCTTGTCGCCGTTGAAGCACAGCTCACATATATCGGTGCCGTTGCGCAGGCAGTCGTATCTGGGGCACAGCAGCTTATAGTCGTGCAGAGTCCATGCCACCTTTATTCCACGCTCATGCGCCAGTTCTGCCATCACGGGCGACAGCTGTGTGTGTATGTTGTTAAGATGCACCACGTCCGGCTTAAAGTCATCCAGCAGCCTGTTAAACTTCGTCTTCACCTCGTTAGAGCCGAACGGACGTGTAAACGCCATCAGCTTACTCATGTTCTGCGGAAAATATTTGCTCCATGGCGTACTTATATTTTCCGGATAGTCCATCGCAAACACTGCCACTTCATGTCCATGCTGCTTTAACAGCTGCTCTAAGTTGAGCATGTATATGCAATCACCGCCACGGCGGTAATAGAATTTATTGGAAAGTAAAATCTTCATTGCTAAATTTAAATCTGTTTAACAATTTGTATTTATCATCCTCTCTATACATTTTTTAATATATTTATATATATATCTTCAAAATGTTGAACTTTTATCCCCCACGTATATTTTTTTGCAGCCAATAACATATTTTTCCCTTTACGTCTAACTTCCTCTGGATGTTCTATACAATCCACCATGGAATTAACAAAAGATGTTATAAATTCCTCCTTTGTATTGCCATCAAAAGTCCAACCCAAATCTTTATTTAACAACAACCCGCTGCCAAAACGATTTATTGCTATTATAGGAATTCCATTTGACATTGCTTCCAATAACACAGAACCCGTTGTTTCACGTATACTTGGCATTAAAAAGACATCAGCTTTATCATACTCGTTTTTCATCTCCGTAAACGGTATACGCCCAACAAAAATAACATGTTCTTGAAGTTTTTTTGATCTATCCCATCTTTTTTTTAACTTTCGCATTTCTGGACCATCACCTATTATTCTAACTTCATACCGTTTGTCTTCTGGTATCTTTTCAATTGCATCAAACAGGAAGTCAAGACCTTTTCTGTAAATAAGTCTTCCTGCCATTAAAAATACACACTTTTTATTCAATGGTTTATCTTCATCATAGAAAATGTTATCTACAGCCATCTCTGTCTCAACATGACTACCATATCCCAGATAATATTTTGTTTCCTCATTTGCATAAATGAAATAATCGCAACGTTTTAATCTACCAGTAATATTAAACAAAAATCTATACCAGCGATTCATTATATCACGTAAAATTTCAATCGCATAATGTCCTTTCTTATAACATTTCAAACCATTTGGGACATATTCACCTCCACCTAGCGGACCACAAACATATTTTACATTCTTTATTCTTCCATAATCTCCAATAGCTCTGAATTCCATTGGAGTAAGCTGATGAACTATATCAATACTATATGTGTTACAAATATTATTTGCAACAGCTAAAGCCCTTTTATGCCATATATTCAGACGTCCAGAATAAAGAAAACCCTTAAACAATCTTTTATATAAATTAGGAATATCTACGTAATAAAAGCATATGTTGTCTATAGGATGTTGTTGTAAATAATGCTCTATGTCTTTTTTCTGTTCAACTTTTGTAATAACATGAACGGAATGTTTCTTTGACATTTCTACCGCTACATTCCATCCCACACGGTCTTCACTTCCAGCAACCGGACTGCAGGAATATGCTATGTATAAAATATTCATGAATGATAGTTTTAATTGATATTAACCCCAGAAAATACAATTGTAAAGATAAACATTATTAAGTCCAATAAAATAGCATAAATATATTATAGATTTAAACCTCTCTTTAAGAAGTCAAGAGATTGTTGTCTAAGTTCCCCAAGCGTTCTATCAACCTTAATATAATCTATATCTTGTGTAATTTGTGATAATGAATCAGACTTAAAAATACGATCCGATAATCCGAATATAGTAAGAAGACTATTAATTCTTGCATGTGTAGAACGTTTTTCTGTTGGCTGTTGACGATAATATGTTAAAAATTTCTTATGCATTAAAATACTAAAAACAGTACCGTGAAAAGAATCCGTACATACATAAGCTGCATTGTCTATAAGATTGACAAAATCTAAGGCATCTGCATTCCAAATTTGAATATCTCCAAAATTATTATCAACTTTAATATATTGATCTACATGCGGTAAAGAAACAATCTTCAGATTTAATTTCTTCGCAAGTTCTTTAATATCATTTCTTACATCCAAGCGTTCCCCTAAAACATAACATAATATATAGGGTTCTTTTATTTTAATTTTCGATTGACAAGTATATTTACGCCAATCATCTCTTGACAACAACATTGTTGGATCTGCGACTACATATGCTTTATTTTTAGAAAGGTTTTCAACCATTTCCTTTCCTCTTAATTCCCTTACACCTATCAGATTTAATCTATCTAAATACTTTTTTGTTCCTTCCTTTTGCCAAGGCAAGATATCAGATACTCCAAAACTACTTGCATAAGAGAAACGTGGAACGCTATCTGAAACAAATAAAAGATTATAGAATCTTGCATACAGACTTAATGGTCCCCAAACTTGGTCACTACCAACAAATATTACATCATAATTTTTTGAACCTTCATGTAAATCATGAAAACCATAATAAAAATCAGAAATATTATCAAAATACTTTTTCTTAAAAGCATTAACTACGTTGGTTCTTATTTTATTATTCTCAAAATAATCTTTATGTAATAACCGATCATATCTTTTCATATAATCATGAAAAAAGTTTTTTAGTGCACCACTCCTTATTAAGCCTGGTATTGTATTGATAAGTTCTTTTATACTTCTTTGTTTTACATATCTTATTATACGTAAATCATAATCTAGGTTTTCTATTACTTTGACAGTTGCAAAACCTTGCAGTGAAGTTCCATAATTATTATGGTTAGGGTGCATTATAATAACCCCACCAACTTTCTTCTTTTTATTCATTTTTTGTCTTTTTATTATATAAGTATTCAACTATAAACCACAAACGTTTATGACGACCTATATACCTCTGCACATTTGTTATAAATAATGATATATAATCTTTCATCTGTGGCTTTTCTAAAGCAACATCATATTCAGCTGATTTTCTAAATAAAAGTTTATCTGAATTCATCAAGGCCTTAGCTTTTCTCTTTTTGGGATAAAGCATTGCCTTTTGTGATTCATTCAAGGTATTTGCATCTAATTCATTCATATAAATGTATCCTTCCTTCGATGCTTCTTTAAACAAATCGTCAAAGTAAGGATTTCTTACAATCCATGAACTTATACCTATTTTATCTTCACTATATGGCTTTATATGAATGTCACCAAAACAGACATCAGCCAACTCTCCATAATGATCTATACATGTCAGACAGCGACGAGGTTTAAAAAAACTTCTCAATGCACCATAATATTTTATATATGGTATTTCTTGGTGTTGCTTTTCTTGATTTATCACCATGTTGCCTAAACAACCATTGTCACGATAAGCGAAATAAGAAATATTATTCTTATTCACATTATACTTTTTAAATAGAAAGTCCTGAGCATTATAAGTCCTGTTTGATGAGCAATATATCGAGAAGTACCCTATAACCTTTTCACGAAACGGCCTATCTATTTTTGCTCTTTTTCTGAAACCTTGGATATGGCATGGCAGTCCGACTATTACGTATTTTCCATCAGATTTTTTAATTTCATTTCCAAGTTTATTCAATGCGACCGGACAATATTTAGAACCTTTGGCTTTTAACACTTCATCCTTGGTCCTAGCTATATAAGACACAGGTGTGATATTATCCTCAGAAAAGCCCGTAACTACAGCGCCGTCAATTATTTTCTTTTCCAATAAATATATCAGGAACTGACTAACAAGCCCCCCTGAAGCACTATGATAACGAATATCTTTATCAAGGCTATATCCTGTATATAATGAATAATAACGGCCGATGTATTTATCCTCTTTACAAGAGTCAAATTGTTCTTTAGATATAGCGGACAAGTTGATTCCTATACCAGGACAGACTTTCAAGCAACGTCCGCATTTATCACCTAAACATGTTTCCTCATTAAGAATGGGTTGAAGTAATCCGTTTACACGTGTTATCTCTATTGACTTTGTTGGACATACATCTTCACATACACCGCAACCAGTACATAAACAATTATCAACCGTATATTTAATGTTATTAGCCATTTAATATTTTGTTATAAAATTCGATATACTTTATAGCCGTATTTTTAATACTATATTGTTCAATTTGTAATTTTCTTTTACTTAATATCTCATCATGAGATTCTGTATTCGACAACGCTTTATATATACAATCAATAAAAGACTTTGCATGAAAATCCTTTGGTATATAAACATTGTATACATTTGATATATTTATATGTTGGACTATTGGAGAAAGGACACACGGAATACCATTGAAATAAGCTTCTAAGACAGCTATAGGTAAACCCTCAAATTTAGAACAACTTAAAAATAAATCTGCAGAATTTTCAATAGCAGAAACATCAGAACGTAAACCTAAACAATGGATATTCTTATACGACTCAAATTCATCTGTATTTATATAACCTGCTCCATAACTTCCTCCACATATACAAAAATGAATAGATTGATCTTTTATTTCATCTGCAATTTCTTTCAAAAAAGAATAATTTTTTTGAGGTCTCATAGAACCAACAAGAACAACAATTTTATCACTATTGTTTAAATTTAATTCTTTTCTTAAATCATGAAGATTGTTTGTACGTACAATTTTATCATTTATACCATTACTAATTGTTGTCGCTTCTGTACATGTTTGTTGCTTTAAATTATATGCAGCATTTGAACAAAAAATTAGTGGCTTTTTACCACATAAAAATTTTGCGCTAAACGGCCATACTTCAGGTGCATTATGTATTGTTATAATTTGTTTTATATTTTTCCCCATTACACTTAAAGCACCATACACATGACTCATTTCGCCATGGGTGTTAACTATATCTGGATTAATTTTACCAACTATACTACGACATTTTATAATTGTCTTTATTAACGAAAATTTATTGCTTTTTAATTTATTCAGTCTTATAACAGTGATACTATTTTGGGATAATAATTGCTCTAAATGATTACAATACTCATAATCATATTTCTCAATTACAATTAATAAAACCTTATTATTCTTTGATGCCTGTTCAGGTAGTAACGATAATAGAAAATTTTGAATTCCTCCCCCTCGCAAGCAATTTGTAATATGTACAATCTTCATATGTAACTATTTAAGATGGACTTATTTTAATATTCTTCTAAGATAATGTTTAAGTAGAAACCTATACTTAAATATTATTTTAGAAAAAGTAGAGGCATTACTACAAACTTTACAAACTTCATTTATATGATTAATATAATTGCGCTGTGTTGCGCCATCATCTCCCTGCATAACAGCAACAATAGTATCTACTTGTTTAAAAGCTATATTATCTCTATAATACAGATTATATAACTGATTATAATCTGCCGTAAGTTTATATTTATCACTAAATAAATTTTCTTTTGCCAAATCTGTTCTAACAAAACATGCTTGATGACTGAATCCCATACCTTTTACAGATTTTGTATTCCTATAAAATGGTGTTAAATCAATTAATTCCAACTGATTATTTGAACAAGACATAAATCTGCCATGTATAACTCCAAATTCACTCAAATCTTCTTTAGCAAAAATATCTGATAAAACATTATTTTGATAAAAATAATCTCCAGCATTCATAAAAATCACCCAATCACCAGAAGCCATTTTTATACCTTTGTTCATAGCATCAAAAATTCCCTTATCAGGCTCGCTTATCCATTTTGTTATTTGATGCGAATAACTTTTTATAACATCTATAGTTCTGTCAGTACTTGCCCCATCTATTATCAAATATTCAATATTATCATAATCCTGATTTATACAACTAAGGATTGTAGTTTCCAAAATATCACCACAATTATATGTTACAGTTATAATGCTTATTTTTTCCATGCCTAATTATGTTTACACCTTTTTTATTACCTAATATCAAAAATGGAAACGATAAATATAATATATATCCATTATAAGCTTCCGCAGAGCCTAAAATAACAATGAATAAGAGAGAAAATATTGCTTCACGCCTCGAATAAAATCTATTAAATGCCTTAAATGTTAAATACAACCATAATATAAAAAGAGGAATTCCGTAAGAAGCCATAGCTGATGATGTCCCACTACCGGAGCCATAACGTCCTTTATTATCTATTGTTCTTAAAATAAATGGATGATCCGCATATCTAATCTGGAGATTATCAGTATTACCTATAATTGGAGATTTTTCTATATAATATATATCAAGTAATGTTGTTGAAAATCTATTTGCTGACTGCAAAGACTCGTTGCTTTCCCAATCTGCAGCCAATTCAAGCTGATCATTTACCTTTTCTCTTAAAAAATCAAATTTAATATATGAAAAATATGCAATAATTCCAAAACCAAATATAGCCAATATTGTTTTAAGATTAAAATGACTTCTTAAATAATATAATAATATCAACAAGCCTAAGGCCAAATATCCCTGTGAAGATAATGTAGAAAATAATGCAAGTAATAAAATTACACATTTCTTTTTATATTCTCTCCACAAAATATCCAACTGATTAAAAAACATTAAGCCTACCATTAACAAATATCCTGCAAATGCTCCCGGTTCCCAAAATGGGCCACAATTTCGATGATCGGCAATTTCATTTATTCGCATATTAAAAATAAAAACTCCTTTATAGTATGGCTTTTCTAAAAATGACAAAGATGGAACATATCCAGTTAAAACCATTATTGAATAAAATAATAAACTAATGCCTGCAATAACAGTCATTATATTCATATATGCATATTTAAATCTATAGTTTAGTTTATCAATCACATAAAAGCCAGCAAGCATTAAAAGAGGTCGATCAATGATACATTTTGATGAATAATATTTATATTCTATATAATGCATAATACCAATTATCCAATACCCTATAATCAAGGTTAATAATGGCTTTATCTCTTGATTATTTTTTCTTTTTACAAGATATATAATACACATACTCGATAGAAAATATGACTTAGCCGGTATAATATCTCCTGAAGTAAAACCACACATAACAATTAAAAGGAATACTATAAAATATTCAAATTTTGTTATCCTTAATGAATTCATATTATCTAACATAACACTATAATATGTATTAATAATCTTAATTTGTTTTCTTAATAAACTTCGCTGGATTTCCACCCCAAACTTCATTAGCAGGTACATCACTAACGACCACACTACCTGCTGCAATCATTGCATGATCACCGATAGTTACACCTTTACAAATAATAGAACGGGCACCAATAAACACAACATCACCAATCTTTATTGGAGCATTTCTATGATTTTCAATATCTTTTCGTCTATCTAATCTATCTCGCCAATCAGTAGAATGAAAATTAGAATCCATTATCATACAGCCGGCACCTATATTCACGTGATTACCTATAATAATTTCTTCATGGCATTGTATTATTGTATTGGTCATACCAGAATGCTCTCCAATAATTAATTTAGCACCTTTTTGTACTGCGATTTTACAACCATTGCCACAATCAATACCACCATTAACACCTGAATTTGCAATAAAATAATCGCCTATAGTAATATCACTTTCCTTATTTATATCTAAAAATGTACGCCCCCAAAAACGACATTTAGAAGGATTAAATTTAACTTTAGAATTCAGCAACTCACATATTGTTATTTTTTCATTTAATCGTCTGTTAATGCCATGTATCTTTTTCTTGCAAAAAGATATGAACAATACTATTTTTTTTAACATAATAATTCTGTTACATGTTATTATAATACTACTATAAAATATTTTTATTTACTATCTTGTTATATCTATAATATTCCTTAAGCAAATCAATATTTGTCATCAATTTCCAATTTTCTTTTATCCATTCAATATTATTGTCCCACCATCTTGTTTTTAATAGAAATTGTATTGTTTGTTCATCAAACCGATAACCAATTATCTTTGCAGGGACGCCACCAACTATCGCATATGGAGGCACATCTTTTGTAACTACAGCTCCAGCCAACACCATAGCACCATCACCAATCTTCACGCCTTCTATAATTTTCACATCATGACCAATCCAACAATCAGAACCAACAACTACTAAATAGCCAGGTTCAGCATATTTAAATTCATCATAAAGTTGAGTATCAGTATATGTATTACCATTTTGCTTTAACAAAGAAAAAAACATTGGGCTTGTTGTCGCAAAGGGATATTTATAAGGATGTTTACCCAAAACAACACAACACTTACCAGCGATAGATGTAAAGCGTCCTATTTTTCCAATAAAAAATCCATCAGAACCTATATATGTTCCATAACCCATATACCCTTCAAAATATGTATTACTACATACTTTATTTGCTCCTTCAAAATTTGAAATTTTATGAATCCGAGAATTTCTATTAAATAGGACCTTACCTTTCCATTTATGTTTCAAATGGATATAATTAAATATGTTCTTTATCTTTCCCAACATTATTTCAATAATCTATAATTTCTATATAACTATGATCTATTTAAGCCATATACCAGAAGCCTGTTGTTTTAATATCTTGTTAATTTGAATTGTAAAAAAAATGCTATATATAACGTTTATGAATATCATCGAACACAGGACACCATACGCACCAATGAAATTTCCCAATAACAAAGACAATGGTATATGTAAAACTAAGCCTATAAGAGTAACATACAATTGAAGTTTTATAGTTCCTATACCATTAATTAGATTCACCTGTAATGAATCCCAATTATTAATCATCATATATACAGCTACGAGCAATGTCATCAAGAATGGAATATCTGCTTTATTCCCTATCCATAGTTTATAAGCAATAGGAGAAACCACAACCATTATTACCATAATAATAACAGATAACAAATAAACTTTTGTCATTTTCCTGTAAACAGACCTCATCCAATTAAAATCTCGTTTTGTATAGGCATCGGTAAAGGCTGGCCATAAAGGAGATAATATTATTGTGTATGCCATCATTGCAATTCCTATGTATTTGTAAGATATATTATAAGCAGTAACTTCCTGAGGACCAGAAATATTGCTAATTAAAATATTAGTACATTGGAAAAGTATTACAACTTGAAGTTGAATAATAAAAAAACTTGCTCCTAAATTGAAAAGGTCTTTTATGTATTTCTTTTCTATCGTCTTTATACTTGGCGCAACTTTATTAAAGTTTTTATGATAAAGTATTAACGATGCTATAATCACAACTAAGACAGGCATCATGGATAATGCGAATGCCAATGCCATTAATGATGGTGGACATGTTTTTGTAAGTATAAAAATAGCAACTAATGATAAAATATTACCTATCACAGGAAATGAAGATGATAATGCAACTTTCTGATAGGCCGCTATTACTGCAGTTAAAACATTAACTATCATCTGCAAACAAAAACAAGCTGACAAAACATACAATGCTTTTATTATATCATCATTATATACTTCTTTTACATTTAAAAAACTAGCCCAATTAATATGCGGTATTATTATTTCTAATATTATACATAATGGAATAAAAATCAATACCATCATAAAATAAGTGGTGCTGACCAATGCCTTTCCACGTTTCCAGTCGTTTAAAGCTATAGCTTCAGCAAGTTTGTTTTTTAATCCCAAAGTAAAACCGACATCAAAAAAACCAAGCCAAACCATTATAGACGATATCGTTAACCATATTCCATATATCTCAGACGAAACATATCCTAAAGTTAACGGAACTAACAATAAAGAAATTATTATACTTATACCTTTAACAAGGAATGAACCTATAATATTTTTTTTTACCGCAACACTACGTGAGTTACCACCTACAATTAAATTCTTTAAACTAGATATCATAATGCCAATATATAAAATATTACATATATCACTGTTTTTATTTTATTGAGAATAAATAACCATATACACTGTGACTAATTATTATGAAATAAGCTACAAAGGGGTATTCCCATACATAAATATTACTTTAACTAAAACATATTCTGGGACATAAATATGTGCCTAATCTCAAAATAATATATTTCTCATAATCTGTATTTCGACAGATTATGAGATTATATTATATAAATTCAACAATTAACAAATATATTCCATATATATTAAAACTAATATTCTGCAATAGTCTTTCTAAACGCATTTACATTACCCATGTCATACATTTTGCCATTTAGTCTGACGCCTATCATACCTACTTTGTTTCTAACCTGTTCCAATGCTGTTGTAAGCTCAACTTCTCCTGTTCCATTATAATTTCTAATATTTTCGCCAAGCTGTTCAAATACCTCACTTGTCAAAATATACTGTCCGAAAACAGAAAAATATTTTGTTATACCATCTTTGGTCTTTACACCAAGATGTTCTTCTGCAAAGGCAGCCTTAGGCTTTTCACAGAAAGTTGTCATGTTCAAAAGTGTTTCTTCCTTGTTCTCCCATATACCGGAAACAACACCGTAATGAGAAACTACAGCCAATGGTATGTCGTGGATAGAAATCATTGGTTTATTGTATTTTTCATACGCCTCAATAAGCTGCAATGCACATGGCTTATTTGAGAAAGAATGATACAGCGTGTCTCCCAATAATAGAATTACAGGATCACCATTTACGAACTCGTTACACTGATAAACCGCATGTCCAAAACCAAGTTTCTCTTTCTGATAAACATAACGCAAGCGCTTTCCTATATTCAATATCTTATTTTCATACTCCTGCGCTGCTGCATTTAGTTTATTAAAATGCTCTGATGAAAGGCGAGTCTCAAAGAACTCTTTGTATTGTTTACGTTCTTCTTCACTGCCAAGCACCAGACATATTTCCTCTATTCCGCTGTTTATCAATTCCTCGAGCAAAATCATTATCACAGGTTTTACCAATCCGTCCTTATCGACAATAGGGAAGAAATCTTTCTTCAGGCATCTTGTTGCAGGATACAGTCTGGTACCGAAACCAGCTACGGGTATTATGGCCTTACGTACACTATGAACAGCTTTTATGGTCAACTTATATGGGCGCAGTCCTATCTCTGTAAGATAACTGATAAGCCTGTCCTGACAAACCTTGTCTTTTGCAAGAAACTGTATAGAGCCGTCTCCTTGAGAACCAACACCCTTACCTCCCCATGTCAAAGTCTGTATATACTCATCAGACAATATTTTATGCAGTTTGGGGGCTGTGAGTTCTTTTGGACATAATGGCGCAATTTTCTCATCAAACGTATTCTGAGCCTCTCTCATGAGCATACCAAGCTTCTCTGCATCACCATTAGCAATATATTCTACAGCACGATTAATCAGCTCACGGTTTCCTTCTCCCAAGGCCCAGTGCTCATTCCGCTCTTTCTCATCAGAAGCAAAAGGATACCCCTTGTTAAGGTCTGCCAATATGCGTATTGTATCTTTCTCTGCACATAAATCAGCAAATACCCAATATAAATCTTTACGGACATTAAGAGGCTGCACGTCCATCTCCTCGCCGTCAAATGTCATAAGAACAGGTTTTACCCCAAAAGCGCATGCTTGGTCAAGACGTCCACAACGTGAGGATGTGCGCAACTCACCTACATATGCAATATTCATCTCACCCATAGTGTTTAGGTTGAGATTATAAAGAAGATTGAATGCGCGTGCAACAAGTACACATATCGCCGCACTTGAAGACAGGCCGCTTTTCATCGGAAGAGTCATGCTCGTGATATTTATCTTTACACCACCAACATTATACCACTCCATCATATATGAAGCGACACCCGCACAATATGCAAAGAAATTGCCTGAACGGGCTATTTCCTTTAACTTTGCACTATCCATGTCGCAGCTGAAGTCATGCCACAATTCTGTCAGTTCGGGAGCACTGCACGTTACTTCAAAACGTTCTGACGCTTCTGCAGTTGCCTCAATGCCCTGTTCCACTCCTGTTACAATGGCCATACCAGGTACTATATCTGCATTCATTGTACGGTATTTTCCAGCCCAGTCGCTATGTTCTCCAAACAGACAGAGTCTGCCCGGAACAAAAAGATTTATTATTTTATTTTCCATATTTTCAAAATTAAAGATTGTTATCCTGCATTATTTTCTTAAATGATTCTGCCCAAGAATGCCAATTTAGTTTTTCGTTAAAAAGTTTTATTCCCCCCTGACCTAACTTTTCAAACTCGTTATTTTTCAAGCTCTCTTCTATTTTGTCAGCAAATTCCTTTCCTTTGGCTGTCAACGGAAGCTTATAGCCATTAATCCCGTCAATGACATAATTACCTATGCCTCCGGTGTTATATGTAAATATAGGCAAACCATAAGCAGAAGATTCTGAAAATACAATACCGGCACACTCTGCACGTGTGGGCAAAAGGAATATATGCGACTGTCTTATAGTGTCTATATATTTCTGATATTGGTCAGGATAGTTTTTGTTTAAGAAACCTATATTTTCTACGTATGGCAGATTTGCATATCGCTGCGGCACATCCCTTAATCCTACTAAAAGAAGTTTAGATGTTATGTCTCTTTCATTCAGTTGACGCACAGCGTCAATTGCTATCTCTGCACCCTTGCGTTTCCAGTCTACGCCAGAAAACAGAATGTTAAGAGTTCCATCTGTATAAGGCTTTATATGAAATATATCTTTGTCCTCAAGATTGGCGCCAAATTCTATTATATAATTACGGTCAGGATTGCCATTATAGTCATTAACAACAGAGTCAGCAGCCCATTTAGATGCACGTATGTTTATATAGCTATTTTGTATGCCTAAACGCTCTGTTTCATTTCCTTGTTTTATTATCCATTTTGGTTCATTATGCCAATAATAATTTACCATAATGCTAAAATTTGCATCAGTGTAATAGATTATTGGCTTGTTGAAATTTCTATATATAGCCATTTGTGCTCCACCCGGAAAAAACAGATAATCACATTTTGACACAAGCTTCATGTCTATTGTATCTGCGCTTAGTTTGTAATAATATTTATTATGATCTTTCAATACATTTTTTCCAAAACGAAGTTTTATCAAACCCTTTAAGACCTTATGTTTAAATGTATCCGCATTATACGGAATCCAAACAACCTTGTAACCTGCATTTTCAATACCTTCTCTGATTTTGTAAATCAGACCACTCCAAGCCTTTTTATCCTCAAAAGGATTTGCCTGTGAGACATAACCTATTGTTTTCATTTTTGTTTATTATTTATATCTATTATTCTATGAAAAATCATTGATTTCTAAGGTATAAATCATTGAATTTAGAATTATTTTTCAATGAATTATAAATGAAAATTCATAAAGCTTTATTAATTAGTAAAGACAATAAATGTATATAAGAATGGAGTAAAATATATGTAAATCATATCAGATGTATAAACATTTCCCCCGCATACATTTTACATAGTTATTTTACTTGCTATCGTTATAATCACATAAATTATCTTTACATATCTAGAGCATTATCACCTTACTGTAACCTTATCACGTTTTTGCACATTTTAGTCGATTTTCAATATATAATGAATGTTAATTTTTGTCATCCAAAATTTGGATATTAACATTGTTAACGTTTTTTTACTCGCTTTTTTAGGCATATTTTCGCATAAAAGTGACAACCTTGTCTGTAAGGTTGCAGTGGTATACGCCTCATCATCACGCATTATCTTATGTCATTTATTATCAACGCCTTACACCAGATAATAGTTCCGAAATTACGACAAAACAGGCATTAGGGTGTGATAGGGTGGTAAGTAGGTTTCGTAACTTTTATATAATATTTGTGTTTTTTGTCATCCAAAATGGATATTAACACTTATATTCCTCGGGCGCGCGCGTAAGGAGTTTATAGAGAAGGTTACCACCCTATAACTGGGTGAATTAAAAATGAAAAATTAAAAGTGAAAAATGCCTGGCGGAATTTAGAGTGAAAAATCCAAATACTTTGCTGGATCTTTTCGCAAGTACTGCGTTTGCTATTGACTCTAACTCCTAGCTCATCTTAGTGAGCAATAACTACTTTAACTCCCGATGACAATAGCACAGGAAGCCATGTGCCTTTATTGCTTCGCGTCTGCTGCAGGACTAACTTTCTTAATTTTTAATTGCGCAAGCCTGCTTCCTTGTTTGCTCTTATGTCCGTTATTTGCTCTAATATAGCACAACTTCGGGTGCTCATAGTTGGCTTTGTTACAGGCCGTGGGTGAAACACCCACGGTTACTGAAGTGTAGCCCTTCGGGCTATAAGTTTGTATTAACCTTTGTTCCGGCGGATATGTGCTTTCGAGTCGGGAGTTAAAGGAGTTAAAGAAGTTATCGCCAACAAGTTGGCTAGGAGTTAGAGTCAAATGCTTCGTTGATTCTTTTCATAGCAAGACATTTGGATTTTTCACTCTTCGTTCTTCACTCTTCACTTAAATATGCGGTATTTTAAGCGGATTGAAAATTAGCTACGCTGACCTTCGGTTCTGATAATATCTACCGTCGGATTTTTCGCTATGCTCAACAACTCGTGCAAATCAGCCGGCACAATAGCCTTGTAGAGCTTCTCCTTTGTGTCTTTATTTATAAATTTCCTATCTTTTAAAAACTTTTTGTCCCCGTGGGGACAATTTTGTTAATGCTACAAAATGTTGTTATATATTTGTGGCCATCGCAGACAGTCTGCGTGGCAAAAAAACTAAATCTAAAAGAATAATATGCAATCTACTATCTTCAAAAACATGTACAGCCAGGAATGCCGGAGCATTGAATGGCAAGAGATATTTAACATCGTTACCACAAGCACACTGGCAGAGAACACCGAGAAATACAGATACTATAAAAGCTGCAAACTGGAGGATGACGCCCAGAAGATAAAGAAACATATGCCGGCATTTACACCTGCCGTGATATGTGACGGCGGCAGAAGGCCGGAGAACTTTGTTTGTCTGACAGGCGTGGGTATGTGCGACTTTGACCATGTGGCAGACGTAGAGAGCGCCAGAAAGACGCTGACTGACGACGGACATGCCATGATGGTGTATAAGACGATATCGGGCAACGGACTGAGGGTGCTGTTCAGATATGAGGTGAAGGGCACCAGACTGACCAACAAGATGACCGCCAACGAGATGAGCACCATATACGGCGCAGCATTCAGGACGGGCAACGAATACTTCGCACGCCTGCTGGGATGCGAGGCCGACGGACAGTGTAAGAACCTTGGACGGCTGTCGGTGATATGTCATGACGCAGAGGCGACGCTGAACACTAGCAGCGAGCCTATAGCGATTGAGCTGCCTGAAAAGAAGGCTGCCACAAAAAAGGGCACCGACAGAAAGTATCACACTACGCTTGAGCGTGCCGTGAGGGCTGTAGAGAAGCAGCTGGAACGCGAGGGCGTGAGATACTGCAAGGGTTCATACAACAGATATGTGTCGAAGGCGGGTTATTATCTCAACAGACTCGGCGTGAACGAGGACGAAGCCACGCAATGGGCTGTGGAGCGCTTCAGCGACTATGACAGCACAAGCGTGAGGGCGATAATGAAGTCGTGCTTTGCCCACACTGCCGAACACGCCTCGATGAGGGTGCAGAAAATTGAGAAAAGCGATGCCAACGACCGCGCCAAAGGCGTGGACATAACTGCTATCGAGAAGTTTCTGGATGAGCACGCAGCGTTCAGGTTTAACGTGATTACACGCAAGACTGAATATAAGACAGAAGGCAGCGACAGATGGCTGGAAGTAACCGACAGGTTGGAGAACTCGCTGTGGTCGGCCATGAACAAGGCAGGACTGCACGTAAGGAGCATCGACCTGCACAACGTGATTCTGTCTGACTACGTGGCTGAATGGAACCCGTTTAAAGAGTATTTTGACAATCTGCCCGAATGGGACGGCACCACTGACCATATAGGCACGCTGACGGCTATGGTGCACGTCAGGAAGGGCGACTTATGGGATGACACCGAAGACCCGCAGGGCCTGTTTGACATGTGTTTCAGAAAATGGCTCGTGGCCATGGTGGCGTCGCTGCTCGACAAGGAGGTGGTGAACAACGTGATAATGGTGCTGATAGGCCGTCAGGGCATATACAAGACCACGTTTTTCAACTATCTGCTGCCGGAGGAGCTGCGGCCGTATTTTTATACTAAGACCAACAGCGACACGATGACGAAGGACGACAGGCTGTCGCTGGCGGAATATGCTATCATTTGTCTTGAAGAGATCGACTCGATGCGCACGCCGGAACTGAACCAGCTGAAGGCTCTCGTAACGACGAAGACGATAAACGAGAGGGCGGCTTACAGCAGGTATAAGGAGAACAGGGCCCACATAGCCTCGTTCTGCGGCACGGGCAACAACATGCAGTTTCTGACGGATCAGACGGGCAACCGCCGCTGGCTGCCCTTTGAGGCTGACTATATAGACGACCCGCGCACCGTGAGGTATGACTACCAGGGCATATACAGTCAGGCACTGGCACTATGGCGCAGCGGCATGGCTTACTGGTTTAACGGGTCGGAGATTAACACCATGGCGCGCCACATAAAGTCGTTCGAGGTGCCTAACGTTGAAGAGGAACTGATAGTGACCTACTACAGGCTGCCGCTGGAGAACGAGCCGTATAAGCTGGTGAACGCCACGAATATCATTGAGCATATCAACATCTTCATCAAACGTGCCCTCTCGACCATCAAAGTGGGCGTAGCCATGAAAAAACTTGGCTTTAAACAGAAAACAACCAGTCGCGGACGGATGTATATGGTGGTAGAGAGGGAAAGGGCGAATTAAAAGCCCCACCAAACCTCCCCCGTGGGGAGGCTTTTGTTTCGCCAATTGTATTGTGCCGGCGGATCTGTGCTCCATGAGCTTCTTGTCAGGAGTTAAAGAAGTTATAGGAGTTATCGCCAACGGAAGATTCTATGATGTCTATGTCAGGAGTTAAAGTAGTTATAGAAGTTATCGCCAACAGCGTTGGCTAGGAGTTAGAGTCATATGCTTCGTTGATTATTGTCGCAAGCACTACGTTAGCTAATGTGCCGGCTGATTTGAAATTGTCGTGCAAGTGAGAGCAGAAGCAAATCTCATTTGGTTATGCCGAGAGCAGCCGACAATCAATAGAATTAATCTGCCGGAATAATGTATAAGAACCGAAGGTCAGCGTAGCTAATTTGTGATCCGATTACTTCCTATTTTGTATTGTCATGCTGTTTTAAACTCGCTTAGACATTTAGATTTTTAATTTTTAGTTACGCTTTTGCGTCAGCTTTTCACCTAAACAAGCGGTATTTTAAGCGGATCAGGAGATCCTTATATTTAATTCCGGCGGAGCGCAGATCCGCCGGCACATTAGTCTTGTTGGTTATTATCGATTGCAATGCATTGGCAATAGCCACAGGACATTTGGATTTTTCACTATTTATTCTTCACTCTTCACTTAAATATGCTCTTCACTTTCGTAAGATGCACTACGTTTGCTATTGTGCCGGCTGATTTGCAATCTGCCGGAATTGAATATAAGGATCTGCGATCCGATTACTTCCTATTTTGTATTGTCATGTTGTTTTAAGTTCGCTTATACATTTAAATTTTTAACTTTTAATTTTCGCCAGAACTGTCCGATTACTTCCTATTTTGTCATTATCATGTTGTTTTAAACCTGCTTAAGCACTTGTTTTTATTGCCCTGTGCGTGTCTCTACTCTAAATTTATCTTCAAAAAATCTATGAGGTTTGACATGGCTTCAGCATCCATATTCCAATGGTTGCTGTCAAGATAATTCCTTTCACGCTCCTTGATTTTCTCCTTTTCTGATTCGGAAGCCCCCAACAGTACTTCCAAATAGGCGTATATCTTTGTTTTCTTTGCAGGTATTGTAAGGGGTAGCCCATTCCGCCAAGGCAAGTCAATTTCTTTCAGAGAGTCTTCATAAGTTTTCCAACAATCCATAACAGGTTGGTTCTCAGGATTTATGACAAGCTCCAACAAGTCTTCAAGTTCGCCGGAAGAACTGTTGTCTGGAAGCAGGAACAATTGAAAATCCACATTGTTTTGTTCCTTCCATTTTACAAGCTCGTCCTTTTTCTTGCCATAATCATCGTCTGCGTCGAAGATGACAAGATTTACCCCATTGTCTGCAGATGTTCTTTTCATCTGGTTGATGTATGCTGTCTGCTTCTTGGGTGACATAAGATTGGAGCATCCATTAGTCTTGATTATATTTATCCGTTCTGAAATATCTCCAAAAAGATGTTCTGCCAACTGCCATATAAACCGTTCGTCGGCAACGCCTTCAACAAAAATAGTATTACTCCTCATCATCTTCTTATTTCCATTTCGTTGTCTATCGCCTCTTTCAGTTCATCATAAGAATACCTGTAAGCCTGGAATCCCTCTTTGGCAGTTCTGGCTATATTATATACATTTGCTACCGCCTGGAACTCAGGAGCCTCTTTCATCGCATTAGCAAGGCTTTGCAGGCATTCGATATTATGGGTTGTAACAAACATCTGGATATCATGGCGAACAACAAACTTCATAATGGCACTCCACAGCAGTTTGTGCGCACTATAATGCATGCCATTGTCTATTTCGTCAACCAACAGAATATTATAATTTTCTACGAATACTGAGGATATGATATTTATCATACGTCTGATTCCGTCGCCAGCCATACTTATAGGCAACAGTTCGCACATATTGCGGAGTTTCAAGTAAAGTCCGTCGGGCAGCGCTTCTATCGTCTCTATAGCAGGGTCAAATTCCTGCAAGGCTTCGACAACAAGCTGCTTCTTGTTATATCTCACTATCGAAGCAAAATTATTTGTAGCGTTGCCGTCATTCTTGTCTGTAGAAATGAAAAGACAGTTCAGCTCTTCCTTATACCTATTGTCTATCGTCTGCTGGAGACTACCGTCTGACCCGAGAAACAATGCTGACTGGAAATTGAAATCACCCGTGAGGTTCGTGTCAAACTTAAAGTCAAGACGTATTATATCAGAATGGATTGACGTTCCGTTGGATGGTTCGTCAGATCCCCTCATTATTGGTGAAAAAGTAAGACGCCTTACGCCGTCACCTATACTTGCCCGCAACAAGGGTGCATTATTAAAATCCATATTATGGAACAAGTATCTTGCATTGTTCAAATCTGCGTTTACAGCCGACAAAGTTCTCAAATAATTTACTCGTGTAGGAATAAACGGATTCGACATACCTGCAAGCATGAATACAGCTTCAAGTACAGAGGTTTTCCCCACATTATTGGCACCTACAAAAACGTTTATTTTTGACAGAGCGCTTATCTCTATATGGTCAAATCCCCTGAAATTAGACAGCTCAATATCCCTAAATTGATTTTTCATCTCCGGCAAGTATTATTATATCTTTAGAATATTAACACTGCAAAGATAATGAAAGGTGAGAGCAATGCAAAATGAAAAAACATATTTTTTTATTTTTATTGCCGAGCAGCATCCTAGCTTATTTAAAATTAGCAAACGTAGTACAATCAGCCGGCACAATAGAATCAAAGTGAAGAGTGAAAAATCCAAATGCATTGTAGCTATCAGTCTTTTCCGCCAGACGTTTTCACTTTTTATTTTTAATTGCTCAAGCCTGATTGCGCTCAGCGCCCTAATATACCGGCTGCCCGAAGGGCTTAACTTTGGTAACCGTGGGGCCATATGCCTTTATTGCTTCACGTCAACTGCAAGACTAACTTCCTTAATTTTTAATTGCGCAAGGCCTGATTGCGCTTTTACATCTGCTTTTCCTTCCTTACTTTCGTAAAACAAGCGGTATTTTAAGCGGATCAGGAGATCCTTATATTTAATTCCGGCAGATTGCAAATCAGCCGGCACAATAGCATTGTCGTTTATTATCAATTCTATTACAAAGAAAAGAATCAACAAGGCATATGACTTTAACTCCTAGCCAACTCCGTTGGCGATAACTACTCTAACTACTTTAACTCCCAATTATAATACCCAACAAAGCAATTGGATTTTTCACTTTTAACTGTTAATTTTTAATTGCGCAAGGCCTGCTTGCGCACTACGGTTCCCCTAATGCCTCTACGATCAGTTTTACCTGTGCGGGCGTATAGGTGCGCGACTTTGGCGATGCGCCTATGGCTGCGAGTTGTTCACGAAGGTTAGGATAACGGTCTATCCATAACGAGAGCTTATGATAGGCGGCACGGGGATTCATGTCGGGGCAGTAAGCCTGAGCAAGCTCCATGCGGCCGTATGTGCGTATCTTGAAACATTCCATATCTGCTTTGACTTAAAGACTCCGTCGCTCCGTAGAAAGGCGTGAGATGCCTGCGGCAACGGGGACTGTTATTATGTAGCTAAGATACGAAAAATTTACGAGATAAGCAAAGGTTTATGTAACTTTAAGTCACTGTAACTCACCATTTTACACATTATCTCATTTCTGACTTTTGCAGTGTTGTATCTTTGCAAAAGAAAGTTCAGTAAATTGATAATTATGAAACGTAGTTCAGCGTAAGCTAAAAGAAGTTCGGCGTAAGCTAAATGGTGAAACAGGAAGTAAGCGGATTAATAAATTCTGATACTCCTTTCCGGCGGAGCGCAGATCCGCCGGCACAATAGCCAACGTAGTGATTGCGAGAAGAATCAATAATGCATTTGACTCTAACTACTAACCAGCTCCGTTGGCGATAACTACCATAACTACTTTAACTCCTGACAAGAAACGGAGTTCGGCGTAAGCTAATTGATGAAACAGGAAGTAAGCGGATTGAAAATCCTGATACTCCTTTCCGGCGGAGCGCAGATCCGCCGGCACAATAGCCAACGTAGTGATTGCGAGAAGAATCAACAAGGCATTTGACTTTAACTACTAGCCTGCTCCGCTGGCGATAACTACTCTAACTACTTTAACTCCTGACAAGAACGGGTAAATTAATTATGAATTGTGAATTATAATCGTATTATTTATCTTTAAAACTTAAAAAACTATGATTCGTTACAAATTGTATCAGAACAAGATGGAAGGCAACACGGGGTATAACCTATGGTACGCCCGCGCCGTGTGCGACGAGACTTACGACACGGAGATGCTTGCCAAACACATGTCTACTCACAACACTCCCTACTCGCCCGGAGTTATACACGGTGTGCTGAAAGACATGATTGCATGTATCAAGGAACTGCTGCTCGACGGCAAGAACGTTAAGCTGGACGACCTGGCGATATTCTCCGTCGGTATAAGGAGCAAGGGTGCCGCCTCTGTTGCCGCCTTCAACGTGGCCGAATATGTCAGCGGTCTGAAACTCCGCGCACGTGCCACAGGTAACCTCTCGACCTCTACCCTGAAACAGGACGCCGTGGTGAAACAGCTCACGAAATACTCGGTAACTGACACCGGCGAAGGAGGAGGAATTTAAGTGAAAAGTGAAAAAACAGAGTTTGACGTTAGTCAATCCAATTGTATTGTAGGTCCTTTTCGCAAGCATTATGTTTGCCGTTGACTCTAACTTTAACTCATGGTTGAATTGAACCCACAAGACATATGGATTTTCATTCTTAAGTTTTCACTTTCGTAATACTGCGATAGTTTAAGCGGATTGAAAACAGCCCTACGCAGAGTGACGAAAAGAAGCCACTTTGAAGCCTCCCCACGGGGGAGGTTTGGAGGGGCTCTTTTTCTTTAACTTAATATTAAATTTATAATAAATATGAACGACCAGAAGAAAACTATCTTTAAGATTATTATTCAGACTGTAATCAGTGTGCTGTCGGCCGTAGCCGCAGCTTTCGGCTTACAGAGTTGTATGTAAACTTACATGACCGATGAGAACAATTACTCTTATCATCATTCACTGCTCGGCGACTCCCGAAGGGAGGAGCCTGAGCTTTGAGGAGTGCCGGCGCGACCATATAATGCACAGACACTTCCGGGATATCGGATACCACTTCTATATCACACGCGACGGCACCGTGCACGACGGACGGCCCATTGAAAAGGTCGGGGCGCACTGCGAAGGCCATAACTCCCACTCTATCGGCATCTGCTACGAAGGCGGACTTGACGCCAACGGCAAGCCGGCCGACACCAGGACTGAAGCCCAGCGCAAAGCCTTGAAATCTTTAATAGAAAGAATGCACCGTCTGTTTCCTAAAGCCCTTATCGTAGGGCATCATGACCTAAACCCACGCAAAGCATGCCCGTGCTTTAAAGTGGAGCCATAATTGGGTCGGAACGAGGATTCCGTAATGTCTATGTCAGGAGTTAAAGTAGTTAAAGAAGTTATCGCCAACGGAGTTGGCTAGGAGTTAAAGTCATATGCAAACGTAGTACGTGTTTAAGTGAAGAATGAAAAGTTAAGAGTGAAAAATCCAAATGCATTGTTGTCTTTCTTCGCAAGCACTACGTTGCTAATGTGCCGGCGGATCTGCGCTCCGCCGGAATTGAATATCAGGATCTGAGATCCGATTACTTCCGCCGGAACATTAGTTAAAGCCATGTGCCTTTATTGCTTCACGTCAACTGCAAGACTAACTTCCTTAATTTTTAATTGCGCAAGGCCTGATTGCGCTTTTGCATCTGCTTTTCCTTCCTTACTTTCGTAAAACAGCAGTAGTTTGAGCGGATCAGGAGATCCTTATATTCGATTCCGGCGGAGCGCAGATCCGCCGGAACATTAGTCTTGTTGATTATTATCGATAGTAATACATTGAAAGACAATACCCAACAAGGAGCCATGTGCCTTTATTGCTTCACGTCAACTGCAAGACTAACTTTCTTAATTTTTAATTGCGCAAGGCCTGATTGCGCTTTTGCGCCTGCTTTTCCTTCCTTACTTTCGTAAAACAGCGGTAGTTTAAGCGGATCACAGATCCTTATACTTTATTCCGGCGGAGCGCAGATCCGCCGGCACATTAGTCTTGTTGATTATTGTCGCAAGCACTACGTTAGCATTTGGATTTTTAACTCTTCACTCTTCGTTCTTCACTTAAATATGCTCCTAGCTCACCTCAGTGAGCGATAACTACTTTAACTTCTTTAACTCCAATTGTGAATTATGAATTGTGAATTATGAATTGTGAATTATGAATTGTGAATTATGAATTATAAATCATTTCCCTATTTTCTCCAGATCCGTTGGCGATATGTTCATGCGGGCACAGCCGAGGATGTCGAGCTGCACTACGATGTCGAGGTTGGCGGCATCGGCTGAGTCGTGGCTTTCGCATCTTACGATGTTGCCTTCTAGTCCAAGGAGTTTGCCGCGCACGACACGCACCTTGTCGCCAAGACGCAGCGGCAGGGGCTCGATAGTGATGGCGGCATCGGAGTTGTAGAGGATAAAGCGGAGCTTCTCTATTTCACGGTCGGGCACGATGGCTACGGGATGCCAGCCGTATTGGTTGGTGGCAGCGGCGCGGTTGACCATGAAGCGCTTTACGAAAGGAAGGTTGACAACATGATGGCGGCGGTCGGCCTCGGTGCAGCGCACAAAGACGGCTGCAGGAATAACAATACGGTCGATGATTTTACGGCGCCCGTTCTTCCAGCGGCGCAGCTCTTTTTGTGTAGGAACGTATGTGTCGTAGCCCAATGCAGCTATCTTTTCGGCACACACTTTTTCGGTGTTATTGCTGACTATCGCGACGTACCATCTGAAAGGTTGAGATACGCCTACGGCGTCGCCAGCGTCATTATTAGCCGTCGCAAGATTGTCGTTCGAATTTACATTTCCGTCCATGAAAGTCCGGTTTATGTTTGCTCTTTTATGATGCCCCACGTTATTATATAATATGTGAAACACCGGTGCAAAAGTAATATTTTTTATATAAATAAGTAAACAAAAGCGGCATTTTTTTTGAAGCCGTACTGTAGGCGGAACAAACAAAACGAAAAAACAGACAACAACGCATGCACGTAAGCATCTGACATAAAAGAATTTACAGGCACAAGCATCCAGCAACCAACCGCCTTGGTGCATAATGGTTCATTTGCATCAAGAGAAAACAAAGGTGCTGAGAGCCACAGACAATAATGGTATTGTAATTGGGAGTTAAAGAAGCATTTTCTAAGTGAAGAGGGAAGAATTAAGAGTGAAGAATCCAAATGCCTTGTCGGGTATTGTCATTGGGAGTTAAAGTAGTTAGAGGAGTTATCGCCAACGGAGTTGGCTAGGAGCATATTTAAGTGAAGAGTGAAGAACGAAGAGTGAAAAATCCATGTGCAAAAGTAATGCTTGCGTCAATAATCAACAAGACTAATGTGCCGGCGGATCTGCGCTCCGCCGGAATTAAATATAAGGATCTCCTGATCCGCTTAAAATACAGCTGTTTTTACGAAAGTAAGTAAGGAACGAAAAAATTAAAGTGAAAATACAAATGCTAAGCTAGCATAAGACAGCATGACAATACAAAATAGGAAGTAATCGGACAGTTCTGGCGAAAATTAAAAATTAAAAGTTAAAAATCTAAATGTCTAAGCGAGTTTAAAACAACATGATAACGCAAAATAGGAAGTAATCGGATCACAGATCCTTATACTTTATTCCGGCAGATTGCAAATCAGCCGGCACAATAGCAAACGTAGTGCATCTTACGAAAGTGAAGAGCATATTTAAGTGAAGAGTGAAGAATAAATAGTGAAAAATCCAAATGTCCTGTGGCTATTGCCAATGCATTGCAATCGATAATAACCAACAAGACTAATGTGCCGGCGGATCTGCGCTCCGCCGGAATTGAATATAAGGATCTCCTGATCCGCTTAAAATACCGCTGTTTTTACGAAAGTAAATAAGGAACGAAAAAAATTAAAAGTGAAAATACAAATGCTAAGCTAGCATAAAACAACATGATACAAAATAGGAAGTAATCGGACAGTTCTGGCGAAAATTAAAAATTAAAAGTTAAAAATCTAAATGTCTAAGCGAGTTTAAAACAACATGATAACGCAAAATAGGAAGTAATCGGATCACAGATCCTTATACTTTATTCCGGCAGATTGCAAATCAGCCGGCACAATAGCAAACGTAGTGCATCTTACGAAAGTGAAGAGCATATTTAAGTGAAGAGTGAAGAATAAATAGTGAAAAATCCAAATGTCCTGTGGCTATTGCCAATGCATTGCAATCGATAATAACCAACAAGACTAATGTGCCGGCGGATCTGCGCTCCGCCGGAATTAAATATAAGGATCTCCTGATCCGCTTAAAATACCGATTGCTTAAGTAAAGAGCAAATGCAAAAGCGTAACTAAAAGTGAAAAATCAAAATGTATAAGCGAACTTAAAACAACATGACAATACAAAATAGGAAGTAATCGGATCGCAAATTAGCTACGCTGACCTTCGGTTCTTATACTTTATTCCGGCGGAGCACAGATCCGCCGGAACATTAGCAAATGTAGTGCTTGCGAAAAAAGACAACAATGCATTTGGATTTTTCACTCTTCACTTTTCATTCTTCACTTAAACACGTACTACGTTTGCATATGACTCTAACTCCTAGCCAACTCCGTTGGCGATAACTACTATAACTACTTTAACTCCTAATCCAACTCCTTTAACTCCTGACAAAAGCGCAGATCCGCTGTAATAACACCAAACGTTGTGCTTATTTAATTACTAACAAGAACCACAAAAACATCAGACATAAATCAAAACATTTGATAAGATTTTGTTTTTCGTACGATTTGAAGTATCTTTGCATAAGATATACTGCATCTCAGCATAACATTTAAGCGTGGCTTAATGATTCTGCATTCGATTTGCGATATCTTTGCATAAGATATACTGCATCTCAGCATAACATTTAAGCGTGGCTTGAGAATTACGCACACGCAATGAGGACGTTATCTTCGCTTTGATTTTTTTGTATTATGAAAGAATATATTGTTTCTGCGCGCAAATACAGACCTATGACCTTCGACTCGGTTGTGGGACAGGCGGCTCTTACCACTACGCTGAAAAACGCGGTGAAGAGCGGAAAGCTGGCTCATGCCTACCTGTTCTGCGGACCCAGGGGCGTGGGCAAGACTACATGCGCACGTATCTTTGCCAAGGCCATCAACTGCCAGAACCCTACTGCTGAAGGTGAGGCCTGCAACGAATGCGAAAGCTGCAAGGCGTTCAACGAACAGCGCTCGTATAACATCTTTGAGCTCGACGCTGCCAGCAACAACTCGGTGGAGAACATCAAGGCTCTGATGGAACAGACAAGAATACCGCCGCAGGTGGGTAAGTATAAGGTGTTTATCATCGACGAGGTGCACATGCTGTCGACAGCGGCATTCAACGCCTTTCTGAAGACTCTTGAGGAACCGCCTGCACACGTGATATTCATCCTGGCGACGACAGAGAAGCACAAGATTCTGCCTACCATCATATCACGCTGTCAGATTTATGACTTTGAGCGCATGACGGTGCCCAACATCATCAACCACCTGAAGATGGTGGCCGACAAGGAAGGCATAACTTATGAGGAAGAGGCGCTGAACGTGATAGCGGAGAAGGCCGACGGCGGAATGAGAGACGCGCTGTCGGTGTTCGACCAGGCTGCAAGTTTCTGTCAGGGCAACATCACATATAAAAAGGTGATTGAGGACCTGAACGTGCTCGACGCCGACAACTACTTTAACATCATCGACCTGTGCCTGGAGAACAAGGCGGCAGACGTGATGGTGCTGCTGAACAACATAATAAACAAGGGCTTCGACGGCGGACACCTGATAAACGGACTGGCGGTGCACGTGCGCAACGTGATGATGGCAAAGGACGAACAGACGCTGCCGCTGCTGCAGGCGAGTGCATCGCAGACGGAGAAATACAAGGCGCAGGCTGCCAAATGCAGTTCGGCGTTCCTGTATAAGGCGCTGCGTATTATCAACGACTGCGACATAAACTACCGCCAGAGCAGCAACAAGAGACTGCTGGTGGAGCTGACGCTGATAGAGATAGCGCAGATAACTCAGCCTGACGACGAAGGGGCCGCCTCGGGGCGTTGCCCTAAGAGACTGAAATCCCTGTTTAAAAGACTTATGGGCGAAAGGCCAAAGGCGGCTATGCAGGTGGCTGCGGCCGAGCCCAGCGTTAACCGCCATACGGCCATTGCCAAGCACAATGCCGAGAAGGCGGCAGAGAGCGTCGTGTCTGCAAGCGAAGGCAGCAGCACCGACAACAGCATGAGCAACGGCGACGGAGCAAAGGCCGCACAGCCGGCTATAACGACGAATCTGCGAAAACTGAAACTGGGCAGCATCGGCAAGACGTTTGCCAACCTGAGACGTCAAGGCGAAGAGCCGCAGATGGTGGCGGAGCAGGACGTAGAGGTGGTGGACAACGGTGAGCACAACACGTTCACCGAGGACGAGATGCTGACGCAATGGGTAGGCATGTGCAACCGTATGCCGCAGCAGATGACGGGAATAGCGGCGCGAATGAAGAACATGATGCCGACAATAAAGGAGTTTCCGAACATCGAGGTGGTGGTTGACAACGAGATTCTGCTAGAAGAGATAAACAAGATTAAGGGCAGAATACGCAACACGCTGATAAAGGCACTGAGAAACAGCGACATAACACTGACGCTAAGACTTGCAAAGCCTGAAGAGATAAAGCGCATACCGACAAACCGCGAACGCTTTGACGAACTGAAAAATACAAACAAGGCCTTCGAACGACTAAGCGAAATACTCGGACTGGAAGTAAGCTAGGAATTCATAATTACGTTCTTGTCAGGAGTTAAAGGAGTTGGATTAGGAGTTAAAGGAGTTATAGTAGTTATCGCCAACGGAGTTGGCTAGGAGTTAAAGTCTTATGCCTTGTTGATTGTTGTCATAGAAAGACATACGAATTGACTTGCGTCCAACTTCATTTTTCTCGCAACCACTACGTTGGCTATTGTGCCGGCTGATTTGAAATCTGCCGGAATTAAATATAAGGATCTGTGATCCGATTACTTCCGATTTTGTTTCTCAGTAGTTAGAGGAGTTAAAGAAGTTATCGCCAACGGAGTTGGCTATGAGTTAGAGTCATATGCAAACGCAATACGTGTTTAAGTGAAAAATGAAAAGCGAAAAACGAAAAATCCAATTGCTTTGTTAGTCCTTTTCGCAAGCACTACTTTAGCACATAGATTTTTCACTCTTCGTTCTTCACTCTTCACTTAAATATGCTCTTCACTTTCGTAAGACGCACTACGTTGCTAATGTGCCGGCGGATCTGCGCTCCGCCGGAATAAAGTATAAGAACCGAAGGTCAGCGTAGCTAATTTGTGATCCGATTACTTCTTATTTTACGTTATCATGTAGTCTTATGCTAGCTTGGCATTCATATTTTCACTTTTATTTTTTTAAATGCTCAGGCCTGATTGCGCTTTTGTGCCTGCTTCACATAAATAATCGGTATTTTAAGCGGATCAAAGATCCTTATACTTTATTCCGGCAGATTGCAAATCAGCCGGCACATTAGTCTTGTTGGTTATTATCAATTGCAATGCATTGACAATAGCCACAGGACATTTGGATTTTTCACTCTTCGTTCTTCACTTAAATATGCTCCTAGCTCACCTTAGTGAGCGATAACTACTTTAACTCCAAATGACAATACCCAACAAGAAACGCTGTTTAATTTTTACTTTTTAATTTTTAACTGCGCTTGCGCTTTGCGCCTGCTCTTCGTTCTTCACTTAAAATTATATAATCCCCATTCCCAATTCTCCACACTCTTTTCTCATCTCTTCGGGCCATATGCTGGCCTGTATCTCGCCTAAATGGGCTTTGTGGAGCAGCACCATGCACAGGCGGCTCTGCCCCATTCCGCCGCCGATGCTCAACGGAAGTTCACCGGCAAGGAGCTTTTTGTGGAAATACAGACTCGAACGATGTTCCTGACCAGTGAGCTTTAACTGGCGCAGCAGTGCTTCTTTGTCAACGCGTATGCCCATTGACGACAACTCGACGGCACGGGCGAGCGTGGGATACCAGATAAGGATGTCGCCGTTGAGACCGTTGCGGCTGTCGCTGTTGGGCGTGGTCCAGTCGTCATAGTCAGGAGCGCGACCGTCGTGCGGCTTGCCGTCAGACAGGTTGCCGCCTATGCCAATGATGAACACGGCGCCATACTTCTTGCATATCAGGTCTTCACGTTCTTTCACGCTCTTGTCGGGATACATCTGCAGCAGGTCTTCGCTGTGGACGAAATGGATGTCGGAAGGCAGAAACGGCTTAAGAGCCGAATAATGCTCGCACACAAGATACTCAGTGCGGAGGATGGCGGCATAGATGCGGCGGACAACGCTTTTAAGGAAGTCGAGATTGCGTTCTGCGCGCGTCATAACCATCTCCCAGTCCCACTGGTCGACATAGAGCGAATGAAGATTGTCAAGCTCCTCGTCGGCCCTGATGGCGTTCATGTCGGTGTAGATGCCATAGCCCGGCTCAACGGCATACTCTGCCAGGGTGAGCCGCTTCCACTTGGCAAGCGAGTGGACCACCTCTGCCTGAGCGTCGCCAAGATCCTTAATGGGAAACGTCACGGGGCGTTCCGTGCCGTTGAGGTCGTCGTTTATGCCAAGACCTTTAAGCACAAACAGCGGTGCTGTTACACGGCGGAGGCGAAGCTCCGTTGAAAGATTCTGCTGAAAAAAGTCTTTTATCATTTTTATGCCCTGCTCCGTCTGTCTGATGTTCAGCAACGGCTTATAGTCTACAGGCCTTATCAATTTGCTCATATTCTCTCTTATTAATCATAAAATACGGCAGCAAAGATAATAATTTATTATCAATATGCAATAATAATAGATAATTTATTGTCATTATTCCAATAAATACACAAACAAAACAGCACAAAGATCACAGAAAAGACACAAAGAAAGCATAACCATAATTTATCTTACATATTGATTTAGCAAGATGAGATTAAACGGCAACAGAATAAGATTTAGGTGAAACAGTGCCATTTTTTGCGCAAAATTGTGTGCAAAAATAAAATGCAGTGCATCAGGAAGATATAGAGACATAATGCCTGGATGTGCAACAAGAGGAATGACGACGCCGTGCAAAAGGGCACAAACGAGAAGCCGAAAGACCGCAAATCAGAAGGCGAAAGACGGCATAACGCAAAGCGAAATGTATAGTAATAAAACGGCAAAAGCATGCCTTTTGCAGACCGGCGGCCATAAACCGGCACTCAAAACGCATGAAAACAGGCAGCAAAAGGCACAAAGCGGACTTATCAGAAGACTAATACGGCAACAAAAGCGCGCATACACAATATGTCATTATGAAAGAACAACGCGCCATTTACTTACATTTTAACATCACACAAATCAGCAGACAACAGCCCCGACAGCCTGACCCGCATACACAAGGCGCTAACCGGGCGCAAAGACACGAAAAAGGGCCGGGGGCTGAAAGCCCGGCCCTGTCATCACAAGAAGAAAATTCAGCAACGCTTTGCTTATATTATGCAAAAAAAATATCTGTTCACGGCATTAAGCCTTGGTGCAAGCCACATGACGGCAGAGCCGCTGTCTACTTGCCTATCCATCCAAACATCCTGTCGGGATAGTTGGTTATGATGGCATTCACGCCCGCCTTAACCATCTTCTGCGCATCGGCCTTGGTGTCCACGGTGTAAGGAATGACGCGCATTCCGGCAGACTTTGCCTTTGTTACGAAGGCTGCGTTGACCATGGGATAGTCGGGACCGACGGCATAAGGCACGAAGCCGAGCTTGGTCATGGCAGCATCATAGCCGCCCGACGTATTGTCTATCAGGTAGAGCAGGCGCATCTGCGGATACTTGGTATGGAGATACTTCAGCGTGCGCACGTCGAAGCTCTGCACAAGCAGGCGCGAACCGAGGTTGCGGGTGCTGAGAGCCTTTACACACTGGTCGGCAAAGGTCTTGTATTCGGGCGTAAGCTTGCCGTCAAGAGCGGCGTCAGACTTGATTTCTATGGTGTATCTTACAGGCGCAAGGCGGTGCTGACGGCAGTAAGTTTCAACAGAATCGATGAGCGCCGTCACCATAGGCACATGGGTGTAGAGGCGCTTGCTGTCGGGGAAAGCAGGGTCTTTTACGTTGCCGATGACCTTTGCCGAAAGCTGTTTCCATGTGAGCGAATAGATGGGATACTTCTGTCCGTAGCCTTTGACATAGGGATCGTGCGAAACCACCACTACCCCGTCCTTAGTTACATGCAGGTCCATCTCAAGGTCGGTTACGCCGAGCTTCACGGCATTGAGCATTGCCTCGATGGTGTTCTCGGGATAAAGTCCGGCACCTCCGCGATGAGCTATGACAGAAACGCGAGGTCTGATGACGTCAGAGACGGTGCGGCCGAAGCGGTTGGTCATAACCACCTTTATCTCCTTATAGTTGCCCACGGGCTTGCATCTGAACAGGTGCGACGTGTTGGCGGGGCGTCCGGCAGCAAGCGTGCGCGAGCCAAACTCAAAGTCGACGCCCGTGAAGCGCTGCATGGTGCCCATCAGCTTGCCGTCCTGATACCACTCAACCTTGCATGCAGGGTCGTAGTCCCAGATGTTGGCAACGATATATCCGGGCTGCGTGCCGAAGTCGCCCTTGTCGTAGAGCGTCATTTGGCGCGAGAAGGGGAAGCCCGTGGCCTTATACTGCCACTCGACACTGCTTCCGTTGACATCTACCACCATATATCCGTTAGGCGCTCCGCAGCGGTTGAGCCATCCGTTCCACCATGCTCCGCTGGCAGCTCCTATGTTGTGCTGATAGAGGTTGCTGTTGACCACCACGTTCTGAAAGTAATGGGTGTGGCCGCAGAACACATGCACCTTGTAGCCCTCGAGCAACTTCTGCAGCGAGGCAGCCCCGCGCATGTTCTGGGCTGGGTCGTCCTTGTTCCATGCGGCAGCGTGCATGTTGAGGATGACGAGCGAACCCTTGGGCACAAACTTCAGGTCGTTGGCGAGCCAGCGCAGCTGATTCTCCGTGAGCGTCTCAACATACGCCTTGTTGCCCTTATAGTTGATGTTCTTCAGCGTAACGACGTGGGCCTTGCCTATGTTGAACGAATAGTCGGTAGGTCCGAACACAGCCGCATAGGCCATCTCGCCGTAGGCTCCTGCACCAAGGCGCGCGTTGTTGAGTCCCTTGTAGCGCTTGTCGAAGTCGTGGTTGCCGATACACTGAAACATGGTTATCTTCATGTTCTTGAACGACGCGGCATAGCTGCGCAGCAGCGGCAGGTTGTCGAACACGATGTCGCCCACGGTGACGCCCACCACCTCACGCGTCTTGCTCAGCGAGTCGACCACGGCACGCATGTCGGGCACCAGTTCGGTGTTCCATCTCTTCATGTCGGCAGCATCAAGCATCTGCGGGTCGGATATGGCTATGTAGCTGAACCTATCGGCAGGCTTGGTGCGCTTTTCGAGCACAAAGTTGCAGCTCTTAGAACTTACGGCCGTCCTGACGGGCACGTAGAAGCCGGAGGCAATGCCGTTCTTGGAAGGCAGCTTGTAGGCGGCCGGCGTGGAGATGCTTATAAACTTGCTGACAAACGTGTCGGTGCGCAGCGTCCAGTAGCCATTGGCGTCTGTACGTGTGAAGGCCATGCCGTTGTTGACCACCACTCCGCTGATGCCCCTGCCCGCCTTGTCAGTAACGCGGCCCTTTACGGTAAACACGTTCACACTGGCCTTACCATTGCTCAGAAGCATCATGGTGGCCATAAGGAATAAACATATTCTCAACTTCATAGGCTTTATGTTTTTGTTTTTATACGTTCGCTCTCTGTTATGCCGCACCCGTCATCGGCAGACAACGCCCTGCAACGTGCCGCTGCATAGGCAAAACACGCACACGCCATACTGCAAAACTGCGGCTGCGGGCGGCGCAAATCCGGCGGCTTGTAAATTTTTGTACAAAATTACCAAAATATGTTTACATTGATGATGCATAAGAGGTTCAATTGCTTTAAAAAAGTATAACAAAAACATTTCTGCCGTGAAAAAGCCGTCAGAATGACCGATTTTTAAGTCTGTCAGGCACATAGGGGCACTGACGGCACGGCACAATAAGGAGCAGAGAAGATGAAAACTGGCTACAGAGGAGAAGAAAAGCACGCATTGTTACAATAAAAAATTTAAAGTTACATTAATTAATATGATTACAAACCTAAAATCTGAGCGTCATAACATAAACAAGAAAAACTGAAATGAGAAAACTTTTTTTGTCTGCCATCGTTATGTTGACAACGACGGCACCAAATCTTTCTTACGCGAAAGACATTTACGTTTCCACATCATTCCATGAGCCGGCCAACGAAGGCCTGCGCTTTATCTACAGCTATGACGGACTGAGATGGGACACCATACAGGGCACATTCCTGCGCCCGGCGGTAGGAGAACAGAAGGTGATGCGCGACCCTTCGATAGTGAAAGGCCCCGACGGCACGTTCCATCTGGTATGGACATCGAGCTGGAAGGGCGACAAGGGTTTTGGTTATGCATCATCAAAAGATCTTATCCACTGGAGCAAGCCAAGACTGATAAACGTCATGACAGACCCTACAACGGTGAACGTATGGGCACCGGAACTGTTCTACGACGACGTGAAGAAGCAGTACATGATAATATGGGCATCATGCATACCGGGCAAGTTTCCCGACTATAAGGAAGACCACTACAACAATCACCGTCTGTACTACGTTACGACAAAGGACTTCAAGAAGTTCAGCAAGGCCAAGGTGCTTATCGACCCAGACTTCAGCAGCATTGACGCCACTCTCGTAAAGAGAGGCAAGGACGACTACGTGATGGTGCTGAAAGACAACTCGAGAGACCAGCGCAACATCAAGGTGGCTTTTGCCAAGTCGCCCTACGGCCCATGGAGCAAGGCGTCGGAGCCGTTCACAGAGAGCTTCTGCGAAGGTCCGTCAACGGCAATGGTCAACGGATGGTATTACATCTACTACGACTCTTACCGCCACGGCATATACGGAGCGGCAAGGACAAAGGACTTCAAGAACTTCCAAGACCAGACAGGTGCCGTAAAGTTCCCTGTAGGACACAAGCACGGAACGGTGTTCATGGCCGACGAGGAAATTGTGAAGAACCTGATAAAAGAGAACCGCGACGCCGTTCACTACACCGGCACGACCGTGGCAACGCCTGCACGACATGACGGCGGACTGTCGCCCGTGGTAGGCGTTCACAGCATTCAGACCATGAGAGGCGAACAAGGATGGCTCTATAACCATCAGCCCATGATGGCATACTGGAAAGGAAAATTCTACATGCACTACCTGACCGACCCGAGAAGCGAGCATGAGCCGCCCGGAAAGACCATGCTGCAGACTTCTGTAGACGGATACAAATGGACCAAGCCCGTTGAGCTGTTCCCTGAATACAACGTGCCCGACGGATACACCAAACCGACATGGCCGGGCGTTGTGGCAAAAGACCTGAAGGCCATCATGCACCAGCGCGTGGGCTTCTATGTGTCTAAGAGCAACCGCCTCATTGCAATGGGCAACTACGGCGTGGCACTCACTCCGAAAGACGACCCCAACGACGGCAACGGAATAGGCCGCGTTGTAAGAGAGATAAAGGCCGACGGAACATTCGGTCCTATATACTTTATATATTATAACCACGGATTTAACGAAAAGAACACCGACTATCCTTACTACAAGAAAGCAAAGGACAAGGAGTTTGTTAAGGCCTGCGACGAGATTCTGGCTAACCCGATGTACAGAATGCAGTGGGTTGAAGAGGCTGACAGAAACGACGACATACTGCCGCTGAAGACTCCCTACAAGGCGTTCAGCGGATACACTCTGCCCGACGGACGCAAGGTGGGACTTTGGAAGCACGCGCTGACAAGCATAAGCAGCGACGGCGGAAACACATGGAGAGAACCGGCAAAGAGGGCTCACGGCTTTGTGAACTCTAACGCGAAGATATGGGGACAGCGCCTTTCTGACGGCACTTATGCCACTGTATATAACCCGGCTGAGTATCGCTGGCCGCTGGCTATATCGCTGAGCAACGACGGACTGGAATACACAACGCTCAACCTGGTGAACGGCGAGGTTACGCCTGAACGCCACTGGGGCAACTACAAGAGCTACGGACCGCAGTATACACGAGGCATACTGGAAGGCAACGGAACACCGCCGGACAAGAACCTGTGGGTTACTTACAGCAACAACAAGGAAGACATGTGGGTGTCGTGCATACCCGTGCCTGTAAAGATAAAGGCTACAGAACATGCAGGAGGCAGCTTCAGCAAGTATGCCAAACTGCAGGACATGAAAGACTGGAACATCTACTCGCCGCTGTGGGCACCCGTAACGCTCAACGGCGAATGGCTGACGCTGAGCGACAAGGATCCGTATGACTACGCCAAGGTGGAGAAACTGATACCGGCTACGAAGGAACTTACGGTAGACTTCGACGTTAAGCCCGCACAGAACGACCACGGACAGCTCAACATAGAGTTCCTTGACGACAAGGGCAACATGTGCGCCCGTATCGTGCTCGACTCTGCAGCAACAATGAAGGTAAAGGGCGGAGCGCGCTATGGCGGCATGCTGAAGCACTATGACGCCGGACAGACATATCATATCACCGCCAAGCTGTCGGTAGACGGACACGTGGGAACATACTTTGTGAACGGCAAGAAAGCAACGGCACGTATGTTCGACACACCCGTTGACGCCATAACACGAATAGTATTCCGCACAGGCGACCTGTTCACAGAGCCGAGCATTGAGACTCCTGCCGACCAGTATGTTGACATGCCGCGTGCCGACGAGCAGGACAAGCTGGCATCATTTTCTATTGCAAACGTGAAGACTGCATCGGCAGACGCCGACTCAGCATCAACAGTGCTGAAGTATGACGACTTTGCACACTATGCCGAATACTTCAACAACATGGAGGACGAGAACATCGTTACGGACATACCCAACAGCAAGTCGTCTGAATGGATGAGCAAGAACATACCTCTGTTTGAATGTCCCGACAAGGACATGGAAGAGATCTACTACTTCCGCTGGTGGTCGCTGCGCAAGCACATCAAGCGTACTCCTGTAGGACTGGGCATGACCGAATTCCTCGTTCAGCGCTCTTATGCCGACAAATACAACCTCATTGCCTGCGCAATAGGACATCACGTGATGGAGACACGCTGGCTGCGCGACTCGACATATCTGCACCAGATACTGAACACATGGTATCGCGGCAACAACGGCAAGGCAATGCAGAAGATGAACAAGTTCAGCTCATGGAACCCTGCTGCCATATATGAGGCTTACAAGGTGCTTGGCGATACATCGTTCGTAATGGCGCTGAAGCCGTCGCTCGAAGAGGAATACGCACGCTGGAAGAGCACCAACCGACTGAAGAGCGGACTCTACTGGCAGGGCGACGTGCAGGACGGAATGGAAGAGAGCATCAGCGGCGGAAGACGCAAGCAGTATGCACGTCCGACAATAAACAGCTACATGTACGGCAATGCAATGGCTCTGGCAGAACTGAACAAGCTGGCAGGCGACACCAAGAAGGCGAAGGAATACACAATGGAGGCCGATACGATAAAGAGCCTGATACAGACAAATCTGTGGAGCGAGAAGCAGTCGTTCTTCGAAACTATGAGAGGCGACACTCTGGCTGCCGTGCGCGAGGCCATAGGATTTATTCCATGGTATTTCAACCTGCCTGACGCAAAGAAATATGACGAGGCATGGAAACAGGTGGAGGACGAGGAAGGATTCTCAGCTCCCTACGGACTTACAACGGCTGAGAGAAGACATCCTGAATTCCGCTCGCACGGAGTGGGACGCTGCGAATGGGACGGCGCCGTATGGCCTTTCGCAACAAGCCAGACGCTTACAGCCATGGCAAACTACATAAACACATATCCCGAGCCTGTTGTTGGCGACTCTACATTCTTCAAACAGATGAAACTGTATGTTGAGAGCCAGCACCACAGAGGACGCCCGTATATCGGCGAATATCTCGACGAGAAGAACGGAGCATGGCTGATGGGCGACCGCGAGCGCAGCAGATACTACAACCACTCTACATTTGCCGACCTCGTGATAACAGGTATAGCAGGACTAAGACCGCAGGCCGACGGCAGCATTGTTGTCAATCCGCTCATACCGGAAGGCACATGGAACTACTTCTGCCTGGACAACATAAGCTATCGCGGCAACAACATAGCCATCGTCTACGACAAGGACGGACAGCGCTATCACCAGGGTAAGGGCCTCATGCTCTTCGTTAACGGCAAACTGGCCGCCAAGAGAGACGGTCTGGGTAAACTGACTTATAAAATAAACAAGAAATGAAACGTGTTATAATTCCGGCACTTATGCTACTGAGCATGAGTGCCGGAGCTCAAACTTTTGAAAACAAATTTACAAGACCGCTGAGCGACGTGCTCAACGACGTGTCGGCAAGATTCGGAGTAAGACTGAAATACAACGTTGACACAACAGGACTGAAACTGGCGTATGCCGACTTCCGCGTGCGTCCCTACTCTCTCGAAGAGACTCTCAACAACATATTGTCGCCTTTCGACTTCAAAGCTGTTAAACAGAACGACAAGCTGTATAAGATAAAGCCTTACGAATATCCGCGCAGACAGCCCGAAGACGGACAGAAGATGATAAGCTGGCTGACATCGCTTTACAGCAATAAAACAGAATGGGAGGCACGACGCGACACGCTGCGCAAGGAAGTGAGAGAGCGCCTCGGCATAGACAAGCTGCTGCCGCTCTGCTCTAAGGAGAAACCCGAATACTCGAAGATAAGGAAGTTTGACGGATATACCGTGCAGAACTTCAGACTGAAGACAGCGAACGGCCACACTGTGTGCGGCTCTATCTATGCCCCGACGAGCAAGGGAAAGCATCCGCTAATAATATGCCCCAACGGACACTTCAGCAACGGACGTTACGGCAAGGTGCAGCAGTTGAGACTGGGCACGCTGGCACGCATGGGCGCGATATGTGTAGACTATGACCTGTGGGGATGGGGCGAATCTGCCGACGAAGTTGGCAGCAAGGCACACCAGACACCAGAGGCTCACGTGATGCAGGCACTCAACGGTATAAGGATACTCGACTGGATGATACAGCGCAAGGACGTAGACACCAAACGCATAGGCGTAAACGGAGGCTCGGGCGGCGGCACTCAGACCGTGCTGCTGACGGTGCTCGACGACAGATTTACGGCTGCCAACCCTGTGGTGAGCGTTTCGTCGTGGTTCGACGGCGGATGTCCGTGTGAGAGCGGAATGCCGATACAGCTGGCAGGAGGAGGCACATGCAACGCCGAACTGGCTGCAATGTTTGCCCCGAAGCCGATGATGCTGGTGAGCGACGGCGGCGACTGGACATCGACAACGCCCGAACTGGAATATCCTTACCTGCAGCGCATATACGGATTCTATGGTGCTACAGACAAGGTGAGCAACATACACCTGCCGAAAGAGCGCCACGACTTCGGCGACAACAAGCGCAACGCTGTATATAAATTCTTTATTGACACCTTCAAGCTCGACGCATCAAAGCTCGACGAGAGCAAGGTTACGATTGAAGACGAGAACGCACTAAGATTTACACCTAAGAAATAAATGAAAAAAACACTACTAAAGACAACATTGCTGGCGGCCGTATGCCTGATGACAACAACAGAGGGAATGGCCGAGAACAAGCATGTGCTGTGGTATGACAGACCGGCATACACATGGACAGAGGCTCTGCCGATAGGCAACAGCCGCCTGGGCGCCATGATATACGGCACGCCGGGCTCTGAGCGTCTGCAGCTCAACGAAGAGACAATATGGGCAGGAAGGCCCAACAACAACGCCAACCCGGAGGCAAAGGAGTATCTGCCGAAGGTGAGACAGCTGGTGTGGGAAGGCAAATACAAGGAGGCGCAGGACCTGGCCACGGCACACGTGCAGGCAAACACCAACAGCGGTATGCCTTATCAGCCGTTTGGCGACCTGTATATCAACTTCCCGGGCAACGGCGAGTACACCAACTACTACCGCGAACTGAGCCTTGACTCTGCCCGCGCCATAACGAGATACACAAGCAACGGCGTAACATATCAGAGAGAATACATTTCGTCGTTCGACGGAAACGTAATAGCCATACACCTCACTGCAAGCAAGAAAGGCATGATAACCTGCAACGCGCAGATGACATCGCCGCAGCAGGACGTAACCATTAAGTCGGAAGGCAACGAGATTGTGCTGAGCGGCATAAGCGGATGGCATGAAGGACAGAAAGGCAAGGTAACATTTACCGGCAGGGCTACGGCAACCGTAAAGGGCGGAAGCATGAGCAGCCGCGACGGCGTATTGCAGATAAGCGGTGCCGACGAGGCTACAATATATCTGACAATAGCCACAAACTTCAACAGCTATAAGGACATCAGCGGCAACGACACGCTGCGCTCCGAGACGGCCCTGAAAGAGGCACTGGCTAAGGACTTCAACACGATGAAGGCCGCACATGTAAAGAAATACAAGGCTCTGTATGACCGCGTGAAGCTCGACCTCGGCAAAGACGCTTTTACGTCAACCACAACCGACAAGCGCGTGGAGCTGTTCAAGAAGCAGACCGACCTGCATCTGGTTGAGACCTACTTCCAGTTTGGCCGCTATCTGCTGATATGCACATCTCAGCCGGGCACACAGCCGCCCACGCTGCAGGGTATATGGAACGACAAGATGCTGCCGTCGTGGGACAGCAAATATACATGCAACATCAATCTTGAGATGAACTACTGGCCGGCAGAGTCGACCAACCTGACCGAACTCAACGGTCCGCTGTTCAGTCTTATCAAGGACGTGAGCGAGACAGGACACAAGTCGGCCGACATAATGTATGGTGCCGACGGATGGGTGCTGCACCACAACACCGACATCTGGCGCGTAACGGGAGCCATAGACAAGGCTCCGTCGGGTCTGTGGCCTACAGGCGGCGCATGGATGTGCCAGCATCTGTGGGAGCATTATCTCTACACAGGCGACGTGAAGTTCCTCGAGAGCGTCTATCCGATAATGGAGAATGCGGCACGCTTCTTCAATCAGATTATGGTGCGCGAGCCTAAGAACAACTGGTGGGTTATCTGCCCCAGTCTGTCGCCCGAGAACCAGCACCCCTACAAGGCTACAACGGCAGCCGGCGTAACGATGGACAACCAGCTGCTATACGACCTGTTCAACCACGTAATTGACGCTGCCGACATACTGGGCAAGACCAAGACGGCTACAATAATCGACAGTCTGAAGCAGAAGCTCACAGAGATGGTGCCAATGCAGACAGGCCGTTGGGGACAGCTGCAGGAATGGATGGACGACTGGGACAACCCGGAGGACGTGCACAGACACGTGTCTCATCTGTACGGACTCTTCCCGAGCAATCAGATTTCTCCGTTCCGCACACCCGAACTCACTGCCGCCGCACGCAAGTCGCTCATACACCGCGGCGACCCGTCTACGGGATGGAGCATGGGCTGGAAGGTGTGTCTGTGGTCACGACTGCTCGACGGCAACCACGCATGGAAGCTAATCGGCGACCAGCTGACACTGGTGCGCAACGAGAAGAAGAAGGGCGGAACTTATCCTAACCTCTTTGACGCTCACCCGCCATTCCAGATTGACGGCAACTTTGGCTGCACGGCCGGCATAGCAGAGATGCTCATGCAGAGCCACGACGGCTTTGTCTATCTGCTGCCAGCCCTGCCCGACGCATGGAAAGACGGCTCCGTAAGCGGACTGAAGGCGCGCGGAGGCTTTGAGGTGAGCATGACATGGAAGGACAACAAGATAACAAAGACAACTGTTAAGTCGGAACTTGGCGGCAACCTGCGCATACGTTCGGCTGTGCCTCTGAAGGGCAAGGGCCTGAAGGCTGCAAAGGGCGAGAACAAGAACAGACTGTTTGAAACTCCAACGGACATCCGTCAGCAGATAAACTATCCTGACGCCATCGAGAAGATGCCAGAGGCTGAGAAGACATATCTGTATGACATAAGCACCAAGAAGGGCGCTGTGTACACATTTGAAGCAGAATAATATATGTGGCGGAATATGGGAAAAACAGAACAAAGCCCATATTTCCGCCACTTTACGTATATAAGCCGGACATGGCCAAACGGCACAAAATCGGCCATGAAGCAACCGGCTCTGCAACCTACTGATATTCAACGGGTTGCAAAAGGCTACCTTTAACATCGCAAAAGGCGGCCTTTTGGCGTGTAAAAGACCATGTTTCGCAATGCAATATGCTGTCTTTCACAACGCAACAGCGATAAGCTGGAACATTAAGAGGCAAAAGCAACTTTACAAAACTAATTGAAAAGTGATTGCAAACCTTATGAATTAACCGAGAAAAAGAATAATATTAACTAACAAAAATCAATAAAAAAGTAGTATGAATAAAAGCAGAATACTATTTATCGCAACCCTGCTGCTAAGCGCTTTGGCAATAAATGCGGCAGGCAAAATCTACAAGCCGTGGAGCAACGGACGGCTCGTGGTGTCTGAGAACAACCGTTACATAGTGCACGAAAACGGGCAGCCGTTTTTCTGGATGGGCAACACGGCATGGCTGCTGCCCGAACGTCTTAACCGCGAGGAGGCCGAATATTTCCTCGAGAAAGACCGTCTGGCAGGATATAACGTAGAGCAGATACAGGTGCTCAACGCCATCCCTACGTTCAACGTGTATGGTCATGCTGCCAACAACGCCGAGTTCGACTTCAGCAAGGTGTCTAAGCCGGGTGTTTATGGCTACTGGGAGCATCTCGACTATATCGTAGACGTGGCTGCCAACAACGGCATCTACATCGCCATGGACTGCATCTGGGGCTCTATGATCGACAAGATGGACGTAAAGAAGGCTGCCGCTCTTGGCAAATTTCTGGGCGAGAGATACAAGGACAAGCCTAACATTATATGGATGATCGGCGGCGACATAATGGGCGACAAGAAGCCTGAGGTGTGGGACGCAATGGCAAGAGCCATAAAGAAGGTGGACCAAAATCACATCATGACCTTCCACCCGAGAGGACGCACAACGTCGGCATGGTGGTATAACGACCGCGAGTGGATGGACTTCAACATGTTCCAGAGCGGACATCGCCGCTACGGACAGCGCAACGGCGACGGCGACTACACTATTAAGGAGAACACCGAGGAAGACAACTGGCGCTATGTTGACATGAGCTTTGAGAAGAAACCGCTGCGCCCTGTTATCGACGGTGAGCCTTCATACGAGGACATTCCGCAGGGACTTCATGACTTCTCGGCTCCGCGCTGGATGGACTACGACGTACGCCGCTATGCTTACTGGGCTGTATTCGGCGGAGCTTTCGGCCACACCTACGGCCACAACTCTGTGATGCAGTTTATACGTCCGGGCCTTAAGGCATCGTTCGGCGCCGAGAAACCTTGGTGGGAGGCAATGGAAGATCCGGGCTACAACCAGATGAAGTATCTCAAATGGCTCATGCTCAGCTTCCCGTTCACTGAGCGCGTGGCTGACCAGAGCATCATCTCAGGACAGAACGGCGAGCGCTACGACCGCATAATAGCTACCCGCGGCAACGACTATCTGCTCGTATACAACTACAGCGGCAAGCCCATGAGCATCGACCTGACAAAGATAAGCGGCGCAAAGAAGAACGTATGGTGGATGAATCCGGCCGACGGCAAGCTGACTTATCTCGGCGAATACGACAGCAAGGTCGTTGAGTTTACTTACGATGCAGCCTATCTGCGCGGCAGCGACCGTGTGCTCATTGCCGTTGATTCAAGCAAAAATTACATCGGCAAGACAGACGTAATGCTGAAGGAAAAGAACTAAGAAATTAAGAAGTAAGAGTTAAAATAAGTGCTCTAAAGAGAAGAACAAAGGAAGTTTGCGGATTGAAAATCCTTATATTTAATTCCGGCGGATTACAAATCCGCCGGCACATTAGCTAACGTAGTACGTGCGAGAATAATTTAATTAACAATGCAGTTGGCGGATTAATTCTATTGATTGTCGGCTGCGCTCGGCATAATCAAATAAGATTTGCTTCCGCTCTCACTTGCACGGCAATTGCAGATCCGCCGGAACATTAGCTGACGTAGTGCTCGCAAGAAAAAGCTACAAGGCATTTGGATTTTTCACTCTTCACTTTTCGTTCTTCACTTAAAAATGCTACTTTAACTACAATATATAAATATCATGTTTAGAAAAATATTATTGGCGGCCCTGGCCTTGTGTCTCTGCATGACGGCTCCCGCGGCAAAGAAGAAGAACGGACGTAAGGCGTCGTTCCCCGTTGCCGTGACCGGACTGAAGACAGAGCGCATGGTCAACCCGATGAGCATCGACACGCCACAGCCGCGGCTGGGATGGATGATAACATCGGATGAGAACGACGTGATGCAGACGTCGTGCCGCATAATCGTAGCCTCAACACCTGAAAAGGCCGCAAAGCTTGAGGGCGACCTCTGGGACGCAACGCTCGAAGGCGACCAGTCGCAATGGATAAGATATGCGGGCAAGGAGCTGCGCAGCAACACGCCATGCTACTGGCGCGTGAAGGTTACAACGACAAAAGGCGAGTCTGACTGGAGCGAGACGGCAATGTGGAACGTCGGACTGCTCAACGAGGCCGACTGGAGCGGACAGTGGATTGGTCTTGAGAAGGCCATGCCGTGGGACGTTGAGGACGTGCACAGCAAACTCAGCTCGCGCTATCTGCGCACCGAGTTCGACCTAGACAAGCCCGTAAAGCGTGCTACGCTCTACATCAGCGGACTGGGTATGTATGAGGCATACATCAACGGACTGAAGGTTGGCGACCAAGTTCTGGCACCTGCTCCTACCGACTATCGTAAGACGGTGCTGTATAATGCGTTCGACGTTACGAAGATGCTGACCGAGAAGAACGCCATTGGCGTAACTCTTGGCAACGGCCGCTTCTACACCATGCAGCAGAAGAAGAAGCCTTACAAGATAGCCAACTTCGGCTATCCCAAGCTCCGTCTTAACCTCGTCATTGAGTTTGCAGACGGCAAGAAGAAGGTTATCTCGTCGAGCAACAAATGGAAACTGAATCCCGACGGTGCGATACGCTCCAACAACGAGTACGACGGCGAGATATATGACGCCCGCAAAGAGCTGGGCGCATGGACCTCTGTGGGCTACGATGACTCTAAATGGATGGCGGCAGAGCGCGTGGGCATACCTACGGGAACACTGCGCGGAGCGATGAGTCCTAACATGAAGGTGGTGAAGACCATGAAGCCCGTGAGCGTAACTAAGCGCGGCAAGGGCTACATCATTGACATGGGACAGAACATGGCGGGCTGGATAAAGCTGCGCATCGGCGGCGTAAAGGCCGGCGACAGCGTGAAGATTCAGTATGCCGAGAAGCTTAACGAGGACGGAAGTCTGTTCACTAAGAACCTGCGCAACGCGTTTACAACCGACTATTATGTTGCTGCCGGCAACGAGGACGGCCGCTGGTGGGCTCCTACGTTTGTATATCACGGCTTCCGTTATGCCGAGATTACAGGTCTTGACGATGTAACTGCTGACGACATTATAGGCGAAGTGGTAAGCGACGAGATGGAGTTGACAGGCTCATTTGAATGTGCCGACACCATACTCAACAAGGTTTACAATAATGCCATGTGGGGCATCCTGGGCAACTATAAGGGCATGCCTGTCGACTGTCCGCAGCGCGACGAGCGTCAGCCGTGGCTTGGCGACCGTGTGCGCGGATGCTTCGGCGAGGCTTTCATATTCAACAACAACGCTCTCTATGCAAAATGGGCACGCGACATAACCGAGGCTCAGCGTGAAGACGGCTGCATACCCGACGTGGCTCCTGCCTACTGGAACTATTATTCTGACAACATAACATGGCCTTCTGCCCTGCCCTTCTCGCTCGAGATGATGTACAACCAGTATGGCGACGCTGAACCTATGAGCCGCTACTACGGCAACGTGAAGCGCTGGCTCGGCCACATGAAGTATCAGTATGGCAAGGACGGACTGATGCCGCGCGACAAATACGGCGACTGGTGCGTGCCGCCTGAGGACATAAAGCTGATACACAGCCGTGACCCCAAGCGCGTAACCGACGGCACCCTCATTGCTACGGCCTACTATTACAGACTGAACAAGATGATGGAGAAGTTTGCCAAGATTCTTGACAAACCGGCCGATGCTGCAGAGTTCAGCGCAGAGGCAGCACGCGTGAAGGATGCTTTCAACAAGAAGTTCCTCACCATAAACCGCAACACGGCTGAGGTGCCGGGCCTTATGCTCTATCCCGACAGCACGTTCTACGGCAACAACACGGTTACTGCCAACCTTCTTCCGCTGGCGTTCGGCATGATTGACGACGACTATGTGCGCGGCGAGGTTGAGAAGAACATCATACACAACATCATCACCCTTAACAAGGGAGCCATATCTTGCGGCGTGATAGGCGTGCAGTGGCTTATGCACGGACTAACCGACATGGGCCGCGGCGACATGGCATGGCTGCTGGCAACCAACAAGAAGTATCCGAGCTGGGGCTACATGGCCGAACATGGAGCCACAACGATATGGGAACTGTGGAACGGTGACACTGCCAATCCGTGGATGAACAGCGGCAACCACGTGATGCTGCTTGGCGACCTCGTGTCGTGGATCTATGAGGATGTGGCAGGCATTAACTCTGACGAAAATAAGCCGGGCTTTAAGCACATCGTTATGAAGCCAGCGTTCAACGTCGACGAGATTGACGACATCAACGCGTCTTACAAGTCTATCTACGGCACAATAGTAAGCCGCTGGCACAAGAAGGCGGGCAAGCTGATATGGCACGTTGAGATTCCGGCAAACACCACTGCCGAACTGCACATGCCCGACGGCAGCATCAGGAACATCGGTTCGGGCAAATACGACATTACTGCCGATATGCCCATGACCGGCAAGGCTGTAGTTTCAGACGAGTTTCTGTATAAGTCGGCATCATTCCCCGAGTGCCATTCTGCCACGATAGCAGAGACAAGCAAGGGCGACCTTGTGGCAACTTACTTCGGCGGAACTAAGGAGCGCAACCCTGATGTGTGCATTTGGGTGAGCCGTAAGCCTAAAGGCTCTACAGAATGGCTGGCGCCTCAGCTCGTTGCCGACGGCGTGTTCAAGACAGGAAGTGAGGAAGCTAAGCTGGCTGGTCTGTCAGGACTCGACAGCACCAACGCCCCGGCAGCCAAAGGACCTATACTCGACAAGAAGATAAGAAAGAATCCTGAGGGCTATCAGCGCAAGGCCTGCTGGAATCCGGTGATATATCAGATACCCGGAGGCGACCTCGTTATCTACTTCAAGATTGGCAACAAGGTGGCCGACTGGACCGGCTGGATGGTGCGCTCTAAGGACGGCGGCAAGACGTGGAGCAAGCGCGAGCCGCTGCAGGAGGGCTATCTCGGTCCGATAAAGAACAAGCCCATAATGAGCAAGGGCCGCATCATTGCGCCTACAAGTATTGAGGAAGGAGGATGGCGCCTGTATTTTGAATACTCTGACGACATGGGCAAGACATGGAAACGCACCGACTTTGTTAAGGCCGACGAGGGCGTAAAGGCCATTCAGCCGGCTGTAATGGTGCTCAACGACGGTCGTCTGGCAGCCGTGGCACGCACACGCAGCGAGCACATAGGCATAACCTACAGCTCTGACAACGGACTGACATGGAGCAAGCTGCAGCTTATTGACACTCCAAACAATAATAGTGGCCTTGATGCCGTTACATTAAAAGACGGCTCTCATGTGCTTATCTGCAACGACCGCCCGATACCCAAGGGCATAAAGAACGGCAAGGGAGCGCGCACTCCGCTGTCGGTGATGAAGTCTGACAACGGCACCGACTGGAAGCACTGGATAACGCTCGAGGAGTCGCCCGTAAGCCAGTATTCTTATCCTTCGATAATCCAGACATCCGACGGTAAGATTCACTGCATCTACACATGGCGCCGCCAGCGCATCAAGCATGTGGTGATAGACCCTAAGGTGTCTGCCGAATAACTTTAAAGACATACCCGCAACCGCGAGCCATGGGAATGTACACGAGGCAGACGGCCGCAGTGATATTGCACCATGCCCGGTGCGGGTTTTCTTTTTATCAAAGCATCAATTTAATCAGCATAGCATGAAAAAGATTTTTCTTTTATTATTGTTGTTCGTCTCGCTGACGGCCGGAGCCTACAAAGGCTCTTCTGTGGCAGGGCTATTCCCCCTGCAGGGCAGCGGACGTGTTATCTACAACTTCAACCAGGGCTGGCGCTTTCATCTTGGCGACGCTCAGGGTGCCGCTGCAGCCGACTTTGACGACAGCAGCTGGCAGGTGGTGTGCGCCCCTCACAGCGTAAGACTCGAGCCTGCCGAGGCAAGCGGCTGCCGCAACTATCAGGGCATTGCCTGGTATCGCAAGCATTTCACCGTGCCTGCCGACATGAAGGGCAAGGACATCACGCTGCACTTTGAGGCCATTATGGGCAAGCAGGAGGTGTATGTCAACGGCAGAAAAGTGAAAGAGCATCTGGGCGGATATCTGCCCATAACCGTCAACCTGACCGAACAGGGCGTAAAGGCGGGCGACAAGTGCATCGTGGCGGTGAAGGCCGACAACAGCGACGACAAGACTTATCCGCCGGGAAAGAAGCAGACGGCTCTCGACTTCTGCTATCATGGCGGTATGTATCGCGACGTGTGGCTCATAGGCAAGTCGCCCCTGGCCATAACCGACGCGCTCGAGGCCAACAAGGTGGCCGGCGGCGGCATTTTCCTTCACTACGACAACATATCAGAAAAGAGCGCCGACGTGTTTGTCAACGTCGAAGTGGGCAACACATCAGCCTCTGCGGCACAGCCCACGGTGGCCGTGGTGGTGAAAGACAAGAGCGGAAAGCGCATCAAGTCGGTTACAAAGAAGATTAAGATTGGCGCCAAGTCGAGCGCTACGGCATATCTTGCCATGAAACTGAAAGACCCTGAGCTGTGGTCGCCCGAGTCGCCCTATCTCTACAACGTTGAGATAAGCGTAATGCAGGGCGGCAAGAGCGTAGACGGCGGCATGGTGCGCATGGGCATCCGCAAGGCCGAGTTCCGCGGCAAGGACGGCTTCTGGCTCAACGGCAAGCCTTATCATCAGCTTGTCGGCGGCAACCGTCATCAAGACTTTGCCTACGTAGGCAACGCCATGCCCAACAGTCAGCAGTGGCGCGACGCCAAGCGTCTGCGCAAGGCCGGCATGGTGATAGTGCGCTGTGCCCACTACCCCATGGACCCTGCCTTCATGGATGCCTGCGACGAGCTTGGATTGTTTGTCATTGTGCCCACTCCGGGCTGGCAGTACTGGAACAAGGATCCGCACTTTGGCGAGCTTGTTCATGAGAACACGCGCAACATCATACGCCGCGACCGCAACCACACCTGCGTGCTGATGTGGGAGCCCATACTCAACGAGACGCGCTATCCCGAAGACTTCGCCCTGAAGGCGCTGCAGATAACCAAAGACGAGTTTCCTTATCCCGGCCGTCCTGCTGCCGTGGCTGATGTGCAGTCGGCAGGAGTGAGAGACAACTACGACGTGGTGTACGACTGGGCGGACAACATAGGCAAGGGCAACTGGCCCGAAGACAAGTGTGTCTTCACCCGCGAGTTTGGCGAGATGGTAGACGACTGGTATGCTCACAACAACATCAACCGCGCTGCGCGCTCATGGGGCGAGCGTCCTATGCTCATGGCAGCCCTCTCGCTCTGCGACACCTACGGCGAGATGTATCACGGCCAGCGCCAGTTTATAGGCGGTTGCCAGTGGCATCCGTTCGACCATCAGCGCGGCTATCATCCTGACACTTACTACGGAGGCATATACGACGCCTTCCGTCAGAAGAAATACGCCTTCGAGATGTTCCGCTCGCAAGACCGCAACGCCGAGCCTATGGTGTTCATCGCCAACGAGATGACTCAGTTCTCCGACAACGACGTTACGGTGTTCTCCAACTGCGACAGTGTGCGCCTTACGATGTTCGAGGGCGACAAGGTGATGACTCTGCCTGTTGTTCACAACGACAACGACAAGCCCTGCGCCCCTGTGGTGTTTAAAGACTTCTGGAACTTCTGGGCAGCACGCGAATACAGCTACAAGCAGCGCAACTGGCAGCGCGTGTCGCTCCTGGCAGAAGGCATAAAGGACGGCAAGGTGGTTGCCGTACAGAAGAAGATGCCGTCGCGCCGCTCTACCAAGCTGCGTCTCTATGCCGACGACATGGGCCGCAAGCTCAACGCCGACGGCAGCGACTTCATTGTGGTTGTGGCCGAAGTTACCGACGACAACGGCAACGTGAAGCGTCTGGCCAAGGACAACATCTACTTCACCGTTGAGGGCGAAGGCCGCATAATAGGCGACGGCGAAAACATCATGGCCAACCCGCGCATAGTTGAATGGGGCTCGGCTCCCGTGCTGATACAGGCCACCGACAAGCCGGGCAAGATAACCATAAAGGCGCGCTCATACTACGACGGCGTGTATGCTCCGGCTGCTGCCGAACTGACAATAGAGAGCGTAGCCCCCACTCTGCCGGCATGCTACACAGACAAGCCCACGGCAACCGTAAGCAAGCCCGTGCGCACAACAGGCGAGACAAAGCAGACTATGACCGACGAGGAGCGTCAGCGCACTCTCGAGGAGGTGAACAAGCAGCAGGCAGAGTTCGGCGTACAGTAAAAGATAAGCCACACAGGCATCCCGCACAGGGATACTTCTGTAAAGAATTTTATTTCAAGAATTATCCCGTCAACATCCCCAAGCGGACGTTGGCGGGATTTTTATTTTATAATCTGCCGACACCCCGCCATGCACTCCTCTGCCCTACCGTCCGCGGCATAATTGTCCGTCAGCAGCCAACCGTTCACCAGTTCTGCTAATTCCTCAAAAAAACTCTATTGTTTTCGGTTAAAAACTCGGCCACTTTTAATGCAAAAGTGGCCCATTTACGAGTCGTAAACCTATCACTAACAGTTTGAAAGCGTCAAGACTGATTTTGCTTAACGAACAACCCTATTACAGACAAATTTAATGCGGACTATAAGGAGAACAATACAAAAATGTTTCAGATTTTCGAGATGTTTTCATCATGGCAAAAATTTCTGGATAAAAGATGTGTTATTTACAACGTCACTTTAAATAGGTCTTATATAATTTTTTAACGACTAACATCTTTAAATATTTGATTTTGTTGATTCTGAATTATCCTATCTGTCATACTAATGGTTAAACTTTCTTAACCTATGTATATAAATACACTATATCGGACAAATTTTGTAGCTTTGCATATATTTCACATTAGCACAATATAATTATGGCTTATACTTTGAAATTGGATATTTATTTTTTCTCTCTACGTAAAATAACAGAAGAAAAAAAAAGAAATACAAAAGCAGGAATAAGAATTGGTTATAAAACTGAAGATGAAGACAGCAATTTCTGTGATTTCTTCAATTCTTTTGGATGCGAAAAGAATAAAGATTTTATGCAAACATTTATTGAAGATTTTATAAATGGCTTTAATTCATCTTTTAAATTAAGTAAGAATTGTACACAAGCAATAAGTATAACAACAGATTTATATAGAAAATATAATTCAAGAAAGTATACAATCTGTGGTATATATAAAGGTGGACAAATTGGTATTAATCGTGAAATTTATCGATCAAATGATGCTGAAAAAGTAAGAGATACAATTAATGAAGATGATGTTACATCATTATACTATTTCTATAAAATATGGCTTCCAATAAATAGCAATAGAGGGATTTTAATGCTACAAAGTTATACATCATTAGGATGTTCATCTTTGTTTAAGGAAAAACTTGGAGAATATTTTATAAAAAAAGGATACAGAGCAAATTGGTCTAAATTTGTACCTAAAGAATACATAGAAAAATATTTAAAAGACGGTTATTTAAATAAACTGCAAATAATTTACAGCAAAAGAAATAATAATATGCCATTAAGTCCAACATTCACACCTTTTAAAAAGGCAGCAAGAAAATCCGTGTTTTCTAAATTCAAGATTCCATTATCAAATATTTTCTCTATACCCAACTACAAAGAAATACTTAAAAATAATATACAAGCTATAGATGTCAATTTTAACGCGGATGCTGATGTTGTAAAATTATCTTATAAATACAATGGAAGATCTGCAAATACTACATTAGCAGAAATTGAGAATATCTTACCGCATATAATATTAGATGAGGAATTAAAAGATATGAACACACAACTTCCAAAATGGGACGAATTAAATAGTTTCACAGACTATATACTTGAACAGATAAAGAAACAAATCGGTTATACTCCAATACGAATTAAATAAATTAAATGTTCAACCAAATAGCAAAAATCTTAAAGGATGGAATTACGTCTTTATTCTATGATATTGATGGCAATAAAAGACCTAAGGCGAAAATAATCTTGTTTTTCGTCATAATTCCAATTGCCTTTTCGTTAATATCATTAAAAGTTGATAAGCTATACGAAATCGTTGATACTTTACTAACATGCTTGAGTATTTTTATCGCACTTATATTTACCGTATTATTTATTGTCCCAGACAAGTTAACAGATAGAATAAAAATACTAAAAGAAAAGGATGATGATGCGACACATGACTATCTTATACGATTTTATAATTTTACAAAAAGTTTTGTTAAACAAATATCATTTGTTATTGTGTTAAGTTTGGCATTAATCATTTTACTTATAATGCAAAAGCTATACACTTGTGATATACTCACTTTCATAAACTCCAGTTTATTTGTTACGCTAATATTTTATGTCTTAATAATCTTATCAAATATGTACATTCTACTGATGGATGACATTGAAAGAAATGGAAATGAAATAAAATAATTGGCTTGTTATTTACAAATAATTTTACTCCTCCACATCCATATTCACGGCGATATTATTGTATATTCCTTCACACAAACCTGAGATTTTCTTACCGTAATAATAGAACTGTCTCCTAGACTAAATATGAAATTTGAAATATTAGCTCTATACTCTACTATTGTCTGTTCTCAAACAGCCACTTCTCTCTGTCTAAGCTATCTGTTTCAGCTGTCAAAGAGAAGATTATCACTTCCAAATCAAAAAACTTAGGAACTAAGCTAAAACATGGTATATTGCAATATTTATTGACAAGATTTTTAGAATATTGCTTGCATATCTCAAGTATTTTTACGAATTTTGTATAAAGGTTGTACGGATGATGATCGAAACTTAATGGGTTTGGCATCATTAAGTTACTAAATATCTATGATATTTGCAACTTTTTACTCATGTTTATCAAAGTGAATTAATTCCGTCAACGTGTTATCTTTATACTATATTAAGAGGTTGTATATATGAGCAAAATCAACATAGATAGAATTGTTAAGGATATTAAATCAAAAACTACAAGTTTAACCCCAATCATAGAAGCTGTTTGTAATTCAATTGATGCCATAGGATCTGAAAGGACAGATGGTGTTATCGATATTGTGATTAAGCGTAATACACAACAATTCTTAGAATTAGATACTTCTCACTCTTTACCTGAAATTATTTCTATTGACATTATAGATAATGGAGAAGGTTTTACAGAAAAAAATAAAGATTCTTTCGATACTTACAGTATAAGTATTTACAAACAGTTGTTACTCAATACTTTGTAAACAATAAGTCT
>ERZ773237.322-NODE-322-length-56951-cov-6.206341_pt1 | contig 56951 bp, 97 predicted proteins | sample MGYA00580990_ERZ773237 | MGnify/ENA primary metagenome ERZ773237 (study PRJEB29015, sample SAMEA2737749) | human gut metagenome | biome: human gut; feature: human-associated habitat; material: faeces | place: China | collected 2012 ...
TCTGGTGGACGACACCGAGCCAGTGGAGCACCCCGCCGTGGAAGGCGTGGAGGAACAGTGGCACTGGGAGACCGTGACCGAGTATCCAAACGGTGGCAAGGACGTGCAGAAGATCGTTGACCGTCCCGGCGTTCAGGCGCAGGAGGAATGGGTGGAACAGGTGCCCATCCAGAAGTACATCCGCTACACCGCCGAAGAGCTGGCCGCGCAGGAAGAAGCACGCAAAAAGGCCGAAGCCCGGGAGAAGCTGCCGGACACGGTGGCGGCACTGCAGGAAGAAAACAAGATGCTCAGGCAATGCTTGCTTGAAATGAGCGAGATTGTTTATGCATAAAATCACACAAAAATTAGAAAGGATGGTACGTATGATGGCGAAGCTGTGGGCACAGGAAATCATGTATGCTGAGACTATGGAGGATGCAAAGGCTCTGTATGAGCGCTGCCCCCGCCTGCTGAAGGAGAAGGTCAAGGCGCTGCTCATCAAGAGCGGCTTTGAGGAAATCACGCAGTAAGGAGGACGCTATGGCTGAAATCATGGATGTATCCCGATATCAGGGCACGATCAACTGGGAGAAGGTCAAGGCAAGCGGAAAAGTGGACGGCGTGATGATTCGCGCCATGGGCAACAGTGCAGCGGGCAGGCCCAGTGCGCCCTACACTGACCCGCAGTTTGCCCGCAATTACAGCGAGTGCAAGCGGCTGGGCATCCCCTGCGGCGTGTATGGCTACTTCAAGGCGGTCAACCGGGAGCAGGCCGACAAGGAGCTGGCTTACTTCAAGAAGCTGCTCACCGGCCGGAGCTTTGAGCTGCCGGTGGCCGTGGACATCGAGGACGAGGTGCAGAAGCCGCTGGGCAAGGATGCGCTGACCGACCTGACAGCTTACATGCTGGGCACGGTGGAAAGCTGGGGCATGTACGCTCTGCTCTACACCGGCCTGTGGTTCGGCAGCACCTTCCTGGACATGGGCGGCGCAGCCCTGAAGCCATACGACGTGTGGCTGGCTGCCTACCGGACGAAGAAGCCCGCTCCCGGCTGGCCCTTTGGCATGTGGCAGTACACCAGCAAGGCGCGTGTACCCGGTGTGGCCACTAACGTGGACATGTCCCACGCATACAAGGACTATGCGGGTATCATCAGCAAGAAGGGTCTGACCCGTCTCCGGGAGGGTAAATGACCGAAAAAGAAGCTTTGCTGTGGGTGCTTGGCATCCTGGGCAGCCTGTGCGCCGCGGCCATTACCATCGACAAGGTGCTGGACATCATCCACAAGTACATCAAAAAGGCGCAGGCCCCCGACGATGCGCAGAACAAGCGAATGGATACGCTCGAAAAAAGACTTGGCGTGCTGGAACAGGGACAGCTTCAGCACGCACAGGCCCTTGCAAGAGACCTGCGCCGCTTTGACGGCCTCGATGAAGAGATGCGTCTCGTACTCGTTGGCGTACAAAATCTTTTGGATTCACAGCTGTCCGGCAACAATCGCGAAGGTATGCAAAAAAGCAAATCCGATATTAACAACTACCTACTGAAAGGAGTAACAAATCATGGAAGCAATGTTTAACTTTATCCCCGCACCCATCGCACTGGTACTGATGCTCATCGGCTTTGCCGCGCTGGCCGTTGGTGCCATCCGGCTGGGCTACAAGCAGTACGTCAAGCAGTGGGCGCTGGAACTCGTGACCATCGCCGAGGACAGCATCATGGGCAGCGGTCAGGGCGCAAAGAAAAAGGCACAGGTCTTTGCCGCGCTGCGCGGCGCACTGCCGGACTGGCTGAAGCCTTTCATCACGGATGAAGTGCTGGACAGCGTGATCGAAAAGGCCGTCAGCATGATGAAAAAGGCACTGGCAGAAAAGAAGCCTACCATCAACAAGGAGTAAAGCATGATCGAGCAAAGCGTATCTCTCGCATCCAACGGCACGGCAAAGTTGCCCGGCTATGAGCAGCTGGTGCGCTTTGGCTACACTAAAAACCGGGGCGTGTACCGCCTGCACGTCGATGCAACCGGCGAGTGGGAGGGCCTGACCGTCCGGGCATTTTGGCATGTTCCAGGCGGCAAAGACCCGGTATCCTCGCTGGTGGCGGACGACGGCTATGTGGACGTGCCCGCCAGCGTGACCGCACAGCCCGGCAATGGCTGCATCACCTTTGAGGGCAGCGACGGCACCAAGACCGTCACCAGCGCAGATCTGCACTACCGTGTAAGTGCCAACTCCGGCACAGAGGACGGCACAGAGCCGGAACCGGGCACCCCTGCATGGCAGCAGCTGGTAGATGCTGTACACACCGATGCCACCGCCGCAGAGCAGGCAAAGACCGATGCGCAGACGGCAGCACAGCAGGCCGGGGCATCTGCCAAAAAGGCCGGACAGGCTCTTTCTGACACCATCACCGCCAAAGAAGACGCGCTGAAAGCCATCGGTGACAAGCAGACCGCCGCCACACAGGCTGTGGACACAGCCCGGGACAAGGCCCTCAAGCAGGTGGAAGCCTCCACAAAAGCCGCACAGACCGCCGCCAGCGAAGCCGCCACCAGTGCAGGCAATGCCAGCCAAAGCGCTCAGGAAGCTGCTGACAGCCTGCAGGAGCTCAAGGACGGCATTGCAAACGGCGATTTCAAAGGCGAGAAGGGTGACCCCGGCCCTGCCGTAGCACTGGACACCACCCTCACCCACGAGGGCGAAGCTGCCGATGCAAAAGCCACAGGTGACGCTATCAGCGCAGTAAAGGCACGGCAGAACATCCTCACAGGCACGGAGACAGGCAACCCCATCTCCGTTGACGACGCTTTCCCTGCGCCCCTGTGCGGCCTGACCGTGTACGGCAAGAGCACGCAGGACGGCACACCCACACCGGATGCACCTGTGCCTATCGTGAGCGCAGGCGACGGCGGGAGCATAACGGTCACCTTGAGCGATGGAAACGGCAAAACGCAAACTCTCACCCTCCCCACTCCCAACGGCTTACCCGGCATCCCTGTCACCTCTGGCGGCAACTACACCGACAGCACGGGCCAACAGTGGGTGTGCGACGAGGTGGACTTGGAGAGAGGGGTGAAGGTGCAGAGGATTTACGAGGTTGATGTTGACGGTGAAAACGTTAAGTTTGAACAAGCTGATGTCTACGCCAATCTTGCACCAAAAGGAATACCAATCGCCTTGGTGTCCGGAGGAGAAGGAGCACGCGCAATTAGTACGTTTACTAGTTTACCGTGGTTTTACAATAAGGCTAGTCAATTCCTATATCTGATAGCGGCTAATATTTCTGACCAGCTCAACGAGTCTTGCAAAAAGCAGCTGGGTAAAATCTATTACGCTCTCGCTACCCCCATCGAAACCCCGCTCACCCCTGACGAAATCGCCGCCTACAAAGCCCTCACCGCTTACGGCCCTGACACGGTGGTGCAGGCGAGCGACGGCGCGGGGGTCAAGTTGGACTACCAGCGGGACGTAAATCTCGTCGTCAAAAATTTTGAGGACGCCATTGCGTCCATGACTACCACATAAGGAGGTACTTATGGCAATTAAATCCAAATCCCGTCATGACCTGACCTTGCGCTCCATCAAGCGGGAGATCGCTGCCGGACGTGACGTGGCATACTGGCTGGACAAGGCGTACACCCATCTGGACAGCGGCCTGCTGACGGAGGACGACATTGCAGGGGTGGAAGCCCTTGCACAGGCGTACTACGACGCTCTGGATGCGAAAGACAAGGCGAACGCTGAGAAAATCACACTGTAAGGAGGCATAACACATGAACGCAGTAAATGTCGAAGATTTGCTCGATTTGATCGAATCCATGAAACGCATATCTGCGGATGAAATTATCGCTGCATCAAAAGAGAACAACAAGCTGGAGCGCATTGCACACATCGCAACGGAAGCAACTTATACGGCTGTTATCGAAAAGTTGGAAAGCCTCCACGTGTACGCAGTAACCGTTTTGGATAGCAAGGAGTAAAGCAATGAGTAGGCTCGATTCAAGAAAAGTAACTGGCTTCCAGCAGGACAGGATGAAGTTTGTCCTTGACAGTGCAAAACAACTTGAAAAATGTATCAATGATGTTTGCCATGATGGACGTGAAAAGTCTCTTGCCATGACAAAACTAGAGGAATGCGTGATGTGGGCAAACAAATCAATTTCGTTTGAAAACGGCTAAAGGAGGATATCATGGGCACTGCATACGAGCATTTTGTTGACACCAACAAAATGTACGCCGCACAAGAGCAATTTCGTGACCTCACGAAAATGGTCTGCGCACGTCTTCGCGGCCTCACGAAAACATACCATCCCGGCAATGTCAACAAAATGGTGACGTTTTGTCACCAGTTTGCCGTGCTTGGCAATATGGTGCGTAACGCCGGACAGCTGCCGCAGCCTTTCTGGCTCGGTACTGCCTGTGGCGGCGGCTCGTGTAGTGCTGCCCGCTGCGCTGCAAGGACTTGACCGACAGCAGATGACCGCCGCCATCAAAAACGCACCGCTTGGGAGGGTAGACCGTAAGATAGCCTTACTGCGGTACGTTGAGCGGCTCCCGCTGCCGGACATTGCAGCACAGACGCATTACAGCCGGACGGCGATAGGCTACCGGCTGAAAGCTATTGATGAAAAGCTAGACGAAAGGAGCTCACTGTGAACCTCGAAAATGTTCCGACCGCAAATCTTATTACAGAGCTTCGCAAACGCGAGGGCGTGAAAACGACCGTTGTTGAGCCCTATCAGGACGCAGCGGTAAGCGTCAACGGCCCTGCGCTGGTTCTTGTCGTGACGGATTGATTGTGGTATAATAACATCAACAAATCCACCCGGCCTCTCAAAGAAGCGCATTAGGGCGGATATCTGAACCCGTCAAGCCTCTCGACGATGCGTATCATGGCGGGTCTTTTTCGTTGATACAGTCTCCCGCTCGCCTACTTATAGTGCGCACCATGCGGGATACGAAATTTTGCCACTTCGGTGGCAGGGCGATTACTCGCTCACTTATAATCCATCAGCTTTAGTCTGGTGGATTTTGTTTTATTCACACTGGTTTTGTCGAAAGCATTGCCATATATTGGATGATGTGATATCTTATCATTGCACTCCAAAGTGTGTGCCCTTAACAGTTAAGCGCTCATGCGGATTTTTCCGTGTGGGCGCTTTTCTTTTTTTGTCCTTCGTTGTACCTTCGTTGTCCTTCGCTTTCTGCCGGTGCGGTACACTGGGAGCATCAGGAGGGATGTATTATGAGCTATTATCCGACACCCGGAACTCCCTATGTTCCGCAGCAGCCTGTCAACCCTTACGGTGGCATGGGCACGGTAGGGCTTGCCACTCCCCTGCCAAACACGCAAGTACAGCAGATGCAGCAGCGTCCGCAGCCGATGAATGGGCAGCAGCCTGTTCAGCAGTCGGCACAAGACGGCGGTTGGTTGCTTGGCAGACCTGTTTCCAGCAGGGAGGAGTTTTTGGCGATACCGTCTGACCTGTACGGCAGACCTACCTACTGTCCAGACCTGCGGAGTGGCGTGATCTACTGCAAGCGGCTGAACCCGGACACCTGTGAATCCTATGTGCAGGAGTTTTACAGCCCGGAAGCATGGCGGCAGATACAAGCGCAACAGGCACAGCAGACCGCTGCACCGACACAGCAGTATGTGCCTGTTGAAGAGTATAACGCCCTCGTCCACAGGCTGGATGAACTGGAAAAGTGGCAGAAAAGCTTTTCTAAGCCCACTGCCGCAGCGAAGAAAGGAGAATAACTATGCCCTCTCCGTTTGATATGATTACGCACAGCCCCATCATGCAGCTTGCAAATTTGGCTCGTGCCGGACAGAACCCGATGGGGCTTATCCAGCAGTTGAGCGGGCAAAACGCCCCTATCATGCAGGGCTTGAACCTGATTCAGGGCAAAAACGAAACGCAGCTCAGGACGATGGCGCAGAACCTCGCCAAAGAGCGTGGTATCGACTTGAACCAGCTTGCAAGCGTCCTGAATTTGACGCTTCCGAAGTGAGGAGGCTTTACAATGGATGATTTTGAAAACAGCCATTCCAAAAAAGATTTTGACATCAACAATCTGTGTAGCGATGACAAAATATGGATTCCTTTAATGCTTGGCTTGATTTTCGGTGCTGCTAGCAAAAATTGGGATGACCCGAAAGATAAAAAAGACAATCCTCCGAGCTAACTTGATAATCCTAAAATAAGCATCCCTCTAAGCGAAACGCTTCTCAGTTTTGCGGACTTGATAAAAACCGCTTTTATCTGGCTTCGCCCATCGCACACGGCGATGGGATAGCATAACGCAAAACTGAAAGGAGTTTTGTTATGGACGATTTTGCAACTGGCTATCTGGCTGGGCAGGACGGCGGCAATAACGGCGGCGGTTTCTTCGGTAACGAAGGGCTGTGGGCGGTTATCATCCTCGCCATCATCTTCGGCTGGGGCACAAACGGCTATGGCCGGAACGGCGGAGACAACGGCATGAACGCCTACATCCCCTATCTGGTCGGCACTGGCGCAACTGGTCAGGGCGGCGCAGATACTCGTGCGGCTTTGTCGGAGGGCTTCTACCAGCAGGACACTTCCCGTTCTCTGGCTGGCATCCAGAGCGGCATCTGCTCTCTGGGCTATGACCAGCTCGCACAGATGAACACCCTCAACGCTGCCATTGCGGGCGGCTTTGCTGGTACTAATCAGGCGATCTGTCAGCTCGGCTACCAGAACGCACAGCTCGTGAACGGTCTGGAACGTAGCGTGTCCAACGGCGACAACGCCATCAGCCTTGCCATCATGCAGGAGGGCAACGCACGTCAGGCGGGTCAGACCGCTATCCAGACGCAGCTTGCGTCTTGCTGCTGCGAGAACAAGCAGCTGATCGGCGATCTGAAGTACACCATTGCACAGCAGGACTGCGCTACCCGTCAGGCTATCGCAGACAACGCCCGTGCCATCGTGGACAACTGCAACGCCAACTTCCGCAGCATGATGGACTACTTCACGCAGGATAAGATCGCAACCCTGACCGCTGAGAACCAGAGCTTGAAGTTCGCCGCTTCTCAGGATCGTCAGAATGCGCTTCTGACCACCGTGATGTCTCAGCAGACTGATACCATCCTGAACCGTGTGAATCCTCGTCCGATTCCCGCTTATCAGGTGGCAAACCCCAACTTGGGCGTGAACTGCTGCGGCTGCTGCTAACCAACACACTCCCCGATAACACCGGGTGAACCATCGGGGCAGGGGCAAGACACCTCTGCCCCTGATTTTTTAGGAGGAAAACATTATGGCTTGCAAAACAAGCTGCAAACTCTGCCCCCATCTGGTCTTGAGCCAGTCGGTGACGTTCGCTAATGATACGCTGACCATCAACATCCCTGCTGGGGCATACCAAAACGGAGAGAAGTATTGCATCGTGATTGCCCAAAGCATCCCGGACACGACCACCATCAACGCCCCTGTGGTCATTACCATCGGTGCAGGAACGACGGCATACCCTCTGACCGACTGCAACTGCGCTCAGGCGACCGCCGAGAGCATTCACACACGCACCCGTTACGCTACCCGTGTTGCAACGTCTGCGACCGGCACAGGCACGTTCAAGTATCTTGGCTGCTTCTGCCGTTCCCACGCTGGTGCGCCCGCGTCTATTTCTTGAGGAGGTGTAGATTATGGGCAAGAACAATTTTCGCCGCATGATGATGCTCCGTGACCACGACAAAGACCGTGAGCCGGAACGTGACCGCCTTGAGGAAGAGCGTGACCGCAGGGAACGTGAGATGGAACGCCGCCTGCGTAAGCTGGAGGGCGGCAACGACCGCTATCCCTACTATCCGCAGGAGGAGAACCGCTACATCGACCCCTACCCCATCCCCCGCTACCCTGACGTAGAGAATGGGCGCAGAATGCCGCAAATCGGCTTCTCGCAGAACGGTGACTGGGATAAACGGTCTGGACAGTACGAACGCGGCGGCGCAGACAGCCGCTCCATCAAGATGCCGCGCCAGCACCTCACCCACGATGAAGCAGAGGAATGGTGCGACAGCATGGTGAACGCTGACGGCACGAAGGGCTGTCACTGGACGCTGGAGCAGACACAGGACGTTGCCAAACAGCGCAATATCACCTGCGACCCGAACGATTTCTGGGCTGTCATGAACATGATGTACTCGGATTATTGTCAGGTCGCAAAACGCCAGTCCGTTGACACTCCGGGCTTCTACGCTGACATGGCAAAAGCGTTCCTTGATGACACGGACGCTGTAGACGGCAAGGCATATCTCTACTGGAATTGCATTGCTGATAAGTAAAACAAAACCCCTGTGTGGCCTTGATTGGTTGCACAGGGGCTGTTTTGTTATTCATCAAAAATATTTTCGACTGGAGCAAAGGCGATGCTTTCCATAAATCATTTGCTCACTCCATTTCGTCCAGTAACTCTTTTGCATGATTAAGCACGTCGTTGGTAACGACCTTGCCGCCACGATTCAGTAACAAGAACACACGCAACGTATCTTTCCTAGAAAGATTCCGCAAATCTGCAATAGCAACAGCGGTCTCATCAAATGTTCTCTTGTCCTTTTTAGAGAGTTCACTATACAGATATCCTTTGTAACGGAAACGATCTTCGTAGAATGCAGTCAGCGTCAGAAGTCTCTGCTTTCCATCAATGATTTCATAAAGGTAATTCTGATTTTCATTCCATTCGTCCATATCAATATTTTTTAAAACGAATCGACCAATTTCACCGCCCATAAAAATTGTTTCAAGAAGCAGTTTACGGTCATCATCCGTCCAAACAGATCCACGTTGATAGTTCGGATTACAATTGATGCCAAAGAAATAGTATCTGTGAAGTAAAGATTCAATAGTCACGTTTGAGTAAGAAATCTTAATATCTTCATTCTTTGTCAGTTGAGATTTCTTCTCAACGCCTGCTTTACGAATGTTAAACCACGTTTCGTACCTATATCCATCATCATAAGAAACACCGTAATATAAACCACTGTCGCAGACTTCATCAATCTTGCATCCGCTAAGATTACCAATCTCTACGGCATCTCCCACATCATAATAGTATGTAGGCTCACCAGCACGGCTTGCCATCTCAGGAAGCTCCGTAAAAGCAGGCGACTTACGAGCTACTTCTTTCGGCGTTAATTGCATTGCTTCTACCGTTTTCCTTCTCGGCATAACTATTTCCTCCTAAATCCTAGTTTTATCTGTTAAGCAGTTCTTTGATGTAAAGCGTCTCAAAATTTTTCAGATGAGGATATTCATTTCGAGCCATCCTCTCTGTTTGTTCTTCAACACTCAAAATGCTTTCAAAGTCATCATCCACATCAACAACATAACACATACATTCGTGGTCGTGCTTATCATTCCAACCTTCAAAAAGAACAACGAACTTTTTCATATTGTCAATCCTCCAAAAAATCTTCCAGTTCAATCTTTCCATCTGCTGCCGCAACAGCCAGAGCGTACACGAACTGTCCAATCGTCATTCCGTGTCGCCTTGCTTCACGGTTGATGTACTTGCGCTCTTCCTCGCTCATAAGGATGGTAATGCGCTTTGAACGCTTGCCGTCACCGCTTGCAACGCCTTGATGCGATTCCGGCATCGGGATTTTTTTCTTTGTCAAGCCAGATTCGGCTAACGCACCGGGAACATTGCCTTGTTCGATAAGACGTTGAACCTCCTTCGCCTGTTTCAGCTTCTTTGGCTTACTTTCGCTTACCACGGCATTATTTGGCTGTGTTTCGCTGTCTTTGGCTTGCTTTGGCTTAATGCTGATTAACTGTTCTTCATCAGGCTGTGCATGGCTGTCTGTGGCTTCACTAGGCTTAATCTGTGCTTGCTCGGCTTCGTTCGGCTTTGCTTGGCTTACTTCTTCTTCCTTTGGCTCGCTTCGGCTTAATGTCTGCTCCGAAAAAATAGGCTGAAAATCAAACCCGCCAAGCAAGCCTGAGGATTTTTTGCTGGTTGATTTCATTCTTCTACAGCCTCCATTCGCGCTCCACAATTAGGGCAGAAATTGATTGCCCACATAAAATTTTTCCTAAACTTCGCCATGCAGTTTGAGCAACCAATACCGTCCACTTTTACTCGTACGCCGCCGTTGTCTAAGTCCATATAGCTGTAATTTGCTTGTTCCCAATGTGCAATTGGACGCACAACATTTTCAGTTTTCTTTTTAGCCATTTTTATTTTCCCTCCGCAATCATCTGCGCCAACGCCTTAAAGTCCTCTGCACTGGTGCTCTTCGCCGTGTCACCGCTAAACAGGCTGTGCCGTTCTGCCTGCGCCTTACGAACGCCCATAGACGGTCTAATCTTCACATCCAGAAGCGTTGTTCCCATGCTCTGTGCAATCACAGGAAGCTGCTCAACAACCTCTTTGGACAGGTTCTCACGGCTCTTGTACTGGTTCAGAAGCAGACCTTCAATCTTCAAAGTCGGATTGAAGTATCTGCGAACATCGCCGATGGTCTGCGAAAGCTGGCTCAAACCAGCCAGTGCGTATCGGTCGGCTGTGATGGGGACGATGATGCTGTTGGCGGCGATCAGCGCGTTCACAAGCGCAAGACCAAGCTGCGGGGGAGTGTCCAGCACAATGTAATCGTACTGCTCAGACACGCTTTCAAGGGCTTCCCGTAGCCGGAAGTTCTTGCCCATGTCCCGGACAAGCTGTTCGTCAATGTCCTTCAGTGCACTGTCGGACGGCAGAATGTCACCAGCTTCACAGTGCTGGATTCCTTCTTCGACCGTGCCTTGCCGGGTCATCACATCGAACAGGGTACATACATCCTCTGTCTGCGCGCCGTAGGTGTCCGTTGCGTTACATTGAGCGTCGCAGTCCACCAGCAATACCTTCTTGCCAAGCAACTGCAATGCACCAGCCAGACAGGTGCTTGTGGTAGTCTTTCCTGTGCCGCCCTTCTGGTTGGCGACGGCTATGATTTTTGCCATTTTATCACTCTTTCTTTATTTGCTGTTAAGCGCTTCAATGGAATAAAACGCAGGCATATACTTGTCTACAATACCCGCTTTGTCTACGCTTCTAATCAGATAGCCAACAGGTCTGTCAGGGAACGGAGACCTGTCCAAAGACAAGATGTCCTTATACGCCGCCTTCACCGTGTCGTAAACCGCTTCTCTGCGTCTCGGCAGCTTGATTTCTGGATGCTCTTTCTTCATCCACTTCTCAACTACCTTCGCCACGTCAATGCAGTCCTGCTTTTCCAATTCGTCACACACAGACCAATCAAAATCATCGTATCCGCTTCTACGGGGCTTTCTCACGGCTTTTTGAGGTTCTACCGGCACTTCGCTTGCCTGAGCTTCAATCAGCGTCTCAGACGCTTTAATTTTGGGCTTGAACTTGACCGCCACAGCCTTTCGTGCCACAAGAACCGGTTCATAGGTCACTACGATGTCAGACACGGCATTGATTTCATCTACTGCAACGTCAAGCACTCGTTTGCGGAGATTCTTGTAAACATCGTAGCTTGCTTCCATCGCACCGAGCTGTTCTCTCAGCTTTTTCAGACTGATTTCATGCGGCTTGCTGTCCATGTTCAACCAGTCCCGAAGAATCGAATAAAGCAAAATGCTGTATTGAGACTTCATTCTTGACGTGTAACGCAGCCGATACCGAACATAGCCGCTTTCAGCAATGTCAAAGAAAATAGGGCGAAGGTCAGGGTTGCAAGTGATTGCCACAACATAAGACCTTGTTTCTGGCACATAGTCCAGTTTTGCCCTTGTAAACAAGACAAAGCTCTCAAACGTGCCCTTCTCTTTGTCAATGGGAATCGACACCGTATTGCCCAGAAAGTGCTTGATCTGCGGCTCAATCCTTCGTGCATCAAGGCTTTTTAACCCCAGCAGGTCTCTGTACTCTGCCAAAGTGAACTCCACACGGCTGCTGTTTGGGTCTCTCGGATTTATTCTTGACAAGTAAACCTCTAGCAACCGAAGCTCTCCTGCCGTGTAATCCCTGAACTTCGCCCAAACAAGGGATTTGCTTTTCTCGACAAGGTTATTGTCTGATATTTTTGGCATCCGTTCCTCCTTATGCCCTATAATTACGGCACTTTACGCCGTTCTGACGGCGGGGGCAGGTCATGCGTTTGCACCCTTCGCAACCACCGCAGGCTTCGGTGGCAATAATGTCATACACAGGGCTGGCAATGATGGAGTAGTGGCAAAGCCCAACTTTCCAACTCCACCGGTTTTGTTCCTCCGTTTTGATGGCATCAGCAGGGACGGAATCCATACGGTCAGACAGTCCCTCGTTGTCGTACCGGGTGATGATATGCCCAGTCAGACGATAGCCGGGCTTTTCCGGGAACGCAAACGGCTCCCAATCCGGCTCCGCTGTCGCACTGACCGCAACAGGGTCAACCTTGACGGCAGGTTCGTCATCTTCAACAACAACCCGATAGTCCCCATCGAATTGACGTTGCGTAGCTTCCTCTGGGGTGATTTCGGTGCGATCGATGTCCTCACCAATCAGAAAATATTTTTTCATAATTCACGCCTCCTTATGCTGACATGATTATACCACATCTCGGGGGACGTGTCAACGATTTTTGTCCCCCATGGCTTGGCTTTTTGTCCCCCATGCCTTTGTCAAAACGTCCCCCATGACTTGTCAAAACGTCCCCCATGCTTTGTCATTTCGTCCCCCATCTACCTATTATATATTAAACAAGAAATAAACAAGAGGTTAAATATCATCGTTAAATAGGCGATGACGATAATTTTCAACAATTTCTTTATTTTCCATTCCGGTTTGTGAATAACTGAACTCTGCATTTGCTAAATAAGACTGTAGCCGGAAAGAAGCTGTACATCGTTAGTCACATTAAACGTGGACGGATTGCGGATAGGTGTACAAAAAGTGGATGGAAAGGTATACCTAATCTGCACTATGGGGGACAGATTGACAAGCCGCCCAATCATAAACAACAGATTGACATTAATTCGTTATTTATTCCGCGCAAATGTTGTCGATTTACAGCCTATGGGGGACGGAATGACAAGGTGGATTTGCCCGATAGGTGTACAAAAAGTGGATGAACGTGGACAAAATGTTCTTCAAAAACTGCGATAATTCGACAATCAGCGCAAAATGTTTTCTTCGTTGATGGTATAAGAATCATTTCGTTTCATGGCCGCAGCTTCCCCACAGTCCTGTGCCTGATACAAAATCTGCATATTGGGCTGTGTTCCGTCTGGGTCTGGGTCGGTTTTGGTGGCCTGCGCCATTTCATAATGGCCTGTGACAGTGCGGCAGACGGATACACGATCACGCAAAGTCGTGTGAAGGTTGGCTACCATTTCGCATAGAACGGCAAGGTAATCTGAGCCGTGATTGCCATAGATCAGATAGCACAGTAGGTCAATTTCTTGCGGATGGGCTTCTTTGATATGCTCTATCAGTGCATTCCTCTTTCTCTCGGTGCTGGCATCGCCAGCCAGACTTTCCAATAATCCGGGATGCAAACAAGTGTCTATGTACGGCTTGGCCGCAACACCGCAGCACACAAACCATTTTATGATAGTAGAAGCATCTGGGGTCATTGTCCCTTGCTCATAACGAAAAATGGATGTTCGGCCTATACCCATTTTGTCCGCAAGCTTCTGTTGGCTAAGCCCAGATTCTGCTCTTGCCATCTCTAACGCTTTTGCCACTCGTATCCTATAATCATCCATAAATACCCCTCTTTCGACAAAATGATACAAAATCAAAGAAATTCAACTGATATATTGTTCAAAATGTGAAACAATAATTGAAAAAAGTCGCTGTTTCATTGAAACAGCGAGATGTGGTATAACTGTATTGTCAAAAAATTCCAAATAGAAAGGAAACACAAAATGAAAGAAACTGTAATCTGGAACCATGAACGTATGCCGATCATCGATGGAATGCCTGCCAGCGTTACCGATGGGCAGCCACACACACCTGAACCATGGGAGGAAAGTTAATGAACCGAACCGTAGATGCTCTGATTATTCCATACGCTCGTAGACGGACGCTGGAGCTTGTCCTGAGCCTTTCTGGGTACGAAGCTGATAAAGATGCTTACCTCGAAGCAAAAGGCATCCTAGAACGTGCCGTAGCCGCCTTAGATGATGGACGCGACCCGGCAGACAACATCGAACGCATTGACGGACAGCTCGTAGAGCTGTGATTGGAGGAAAGATGGATAGGCGTTGTCCCTTTTGACTTGAACGCTCGTGGCTTCCCTGATGAAAAGTAACGGATGTGAAGAAAACATTCGATTTTTGCGAAGTTGTTCAAATTATATTGACTACACAACCAAAAGATGTATAATCATATCAAATGAACATTCGTATTTACTGATCGGGAGGATATGCTGCAATGAGCGAACAAGAAAGAGCTAAGATTGACAGGTTTATCGCATGGCTGTTGGAACACCCTGATAAGATTCCGGCAGCAGAGCAAGCCTTAGACCTGGAATAACAGAAAACCCCTTGCGCAGAGCTATACCAGCCCGGCACAAGGGGTTCTTATTTTACCGGGTATGAACGTTACATCTTCTCGATCAGATTCATCAGAGCTTCACGCTGTTCCTTCGGCATAGATTCAAGCTTTTTTCTAATCCGTTCCACTGCTGCATCGACTTCGCTTTGCGGCTGCTTGGGCGGATTTTCTTTTTGTTCGCCAGTGAGAAGGTAGTCTACCGATACGTTGAAGTAGGCTGCGATTTTAGAAAGAACCTCTGTGGACAGGCTCTTGGTTCTCCCGGCTTTCAGCTCAGAAAGAAAACTACGGCGAATCCCGATGTTGGAACAAAGGGTTCCGTCTTTGATGCCCTCTTTTTCGCAGAGTGCATGGATGTTGCTGTACAAGTCCGACATAAGAACACTCCAATATTTGTGCAAGTATACAAATGCACAGAATTTTGTACAAAAGAGTTGACTTGTACAGAAGTCTGTACTATAATACAGACATGAGCAGTACAGAACGCTGTACAATATAAACTCTCTACACCCTTATATTAGTACAGTTTTCCGTACTTGTCAATAGATTTTAGCATCTGGAGGTGGAATTTTGAAAGAAAACTTCCGTTCTGGCTTTGAGCTGGAAGTGAAGATGAAGCTGTTGCAGCGAGGTATGAAGCAAACGGAGCTGATTCAGGCGGTTCAAAGCGATACTGGATTGTTCCTTGATGATTCGTACCTCTACAAGATCCTTCGTGGTGAGCGAAAGCCGGAGAAGATTATCCAGAGCATCTGCAAGATTCTTGAGATTGAACAGAAGGAAGGCTGAACATGGAACAGATTTTGACATTGAAGGTGGACCTCGAGCACCCAGACGATGCTAGACACGCTATTGACAAGGCTGTGGAAGCCTACGAGCAGAACAAAAAGCACTGGGAAGATTTTGAACTCAACGAAGCAAAAAGCAAAGCACGAGACATTTTGTACAACCTGTGCAATGATGGTTACAGTATGATATGGACGGTTACGGATGGCGCTGTCGGCCTGACGATCTGGAAAAGCTTTAATGAGCCTTGTGTTGGCCAGTGCTATATGCCAAAAGAAAACCTGTACGACATCTGGGTCGAAAAGCTGGTTGCGCTGTGCATTGCCACAGGTCGGGAAGTCCCGAAGTTCATCACAGACAAGGCTGGTGAGTGCTGGTGACGAATTTTCGCAAGGCGCAAAGCCGAAAACGCAAACTGAAGCTGGCAATGGCTGCTGGCGTGTCCCGAAACGATGCCAACAAGTTTCTTTGGATGGAGAAGTCCATCAACCAGTGCTTTGAACGTCACAATCGGGAAGCAAAAAAGGCAGGTAAACCGAATGAAGATGGAGATTAAATATTGCGAGCGCTGCGGAGCTTTTTTGGGTAGGGTAAACCCACGCAAAAAATATTGCACACAATGTAAAAGAGATGTCTCGTGTGAGCAAAAGCGCGCGAGACGTAAAGCATTGAGTTCAGGACGTGGGTTCACTCCAGTAAAAACCGTATGCCAATGGTGTGGTAAGCCAATGATTAAAATGTCTGCGGCACAAAAATACCACAAAGATTGCGCGAAAGATGCAGCCTTTGCAAGTATTGCGGAACATCAGAGTATGCGAAGAGAACGAGCCTTAAACGAGAAAGCATTGGAAGAAAAAAAGATTCCATCCGTAGGGCAAGTTCAAGCACTTGCTGATAAAATGGGCAAGCATTACGGTGAGGTATCGAGGATGCTTGCAACAGGGGAACTGACTTATGAATGGTAAATATTATGGCAAGCGTGAAATCCGCTGGCACAGCCGTGAGAAGGAACGGTTGGAACGCATTCAAAGAAAGGATAAAGATGAAAGTATTCGTAGAAATCGCCCTGATCTGGGGCATTGTCTTAGCGTTTATTCTCGCAGTGTTTCTGCTGAACTTCTGGCTGGTGCATCACATCGAGCTTTTAGTCGGAGCTAAGGCGACATGGTACATCATAGGTGTTGGCGCTTTGATGACAACCGGTTGGATTTTTAGACGCAGAGAACCAAAGGACACAGATGAAAAGGCATGACGCTGGAAGCCGCTCTTGAAGAACGTGATATGAAGGCGTCGGAACTTATCCGCAGAAGCGGAGTGTCAGCCCCAACGATATACAACATAACAAGTCCGAATAAAGCGCCGTACAAGACGGGCGTTAAGGCTGATACGCTTGCAAAAATAGCTCAAGTGCTAAACGCAATAGTTATAATCGATGCAAGCAAACCATTTTTATTCGATATCATTCTGAAAGAAGGGACAAAATGAAAACCGTAAAAGGAAACGTGCTTACCATACTTGGTATCGTCGCTGCAATCGTAGCCGTTAGCTGTGGCGATACAATAAATGGATGCGAGACTACAGTACAGATGCTTGTATGGGCATTTGTTTCACTGATGTTACTAGCCACCGCTCTGGTTTTGTGCGCGCTTGGAGTGAGCGCGGAAAAAGAGCATGAAGATAACGAAAGGATGGGGAAGTTAAACCGCATTCCCGCTCATACCAACAAGTGGAGGGACGCACAATGAAATGCCCAGTGTGCGGCAGCGACAACATCACAACGGTTGACAGCCGGTCTGACCACGATAGCATCGTTCGCCGTAAGAAGTGTATTTCCTGTAGCCATCGGTGGTCTACCATCGAAATTGACAAAGACCAGTGGTACAGTGCACTGCAAATCAAAGAGGAGCGCAAGAGAGGGAGACCCAAAGATGATTAACCTTGACAGATTCGGTGGCGTGACAGAGCCGGAGGACGGCGTGTATTTTATGACCAACGAGCAGATGGCAGAAGCGAAAGAAGCTGACCGGCTGGCAGCGATTGAGGACTTGCAGTCCGAGATTGATGACAGGGAAGCAGAGCTGAAAGACCTCCGTGCACAGTTGGCAGAACTGATGGCTGGTTGATTTTATACAGCCAAGTTAAGCCGAAGTGAGAACAATGAAGCCTAATGAAGCCAAAGAAAGGAAAGAAAAATGGCAGTATTAGTAATGGTTTATGGCCATTCCGGCAGCGGAAAATCCGCTTCGCTTCGGAACTTTGACCCGGAACAGGTTGCGGTTATCAACGTGCTTGGCAAACCGCTGCCGTTCCGCAGCAACATGAAAACCTATATCACCAACAACTACGACAAGATTGATGCCGCAATCCACAGCACCAAGCGCAAGTCCATCGTCATTGACGATGCCACCTATCTTATGACCGGCGAGTTCATGCGGAACGCAAAAGTCGCTGGATACCAGAAGTTTACCGACATGGCAGCTAACTTCAATGCCTTGCTGATGCGGGCGAAGGAGCTGCCGGACGATGTGGTGGTCTATTTCTTCGGACACAGCGAGCGTGACGGCGATGGCGGCGAGAAATTCAAGACCATTGGCAAGCTGTTGGACGAGAAGGTCTGCGTGGAAGGGTACTTTACCATCGTTCTGAAAACCGTTGTGCAGGATGGGCGATACCTGTTCAGCACTCGCAACGATGGGATGGACACCGTGAAAACCCCTCTGGGAATGTTCAACGATGCGCTGATCGAGAACGACCTCGCCGCCGTAGACAAGACCATCCGTGAGTATTACAACATCCCGGTTCAGCCGGATAACAAAGGAGAGTAACAGATGAAGAACATTAACTGGAATGACGTACAGGAAGCAACCGAGCGCCGCGACCTGCCTGTTGGCGGCTATGTTGCCGGTATCTGCAAGGCAACGGACGAGCCTGAAAAGGAGCGCCTGAACATCGAGTGGGAAGTCGCAGAGGGTGAGTTCAAGGGATACTGGCGCGAGCAGACCGCTTCCCTTATCGAGCGTGGCAAGCTGAATCCGGGCGAGTGGGCATGGGGTGGAAAGACCATCAAGAGCTACAAAGAAAAGGCGCTGCCCTTCTTCAAGGGCTTTATCACCGCTGTGGAGCAGTCCAATCCCGGCTATAAGTTCAACAACGATGAAAAGACCCTGCGTGGCAAGCTGGTCGGCGTGGTTCTTCGTGAGGAAGAGTACATGGGCAACGATGGCAACATCAAAACAAAGCTGGTCGTTGACCGCTTTACCAGCGTGGACAAGATTCGTTCCGGCGATTATGAAGTCAGGCCGAAGAAAACGCTGTCTGGTGGGTCTGGCTCTGCGCCTGACACTGGCGACTTTGCCGTGATTGAGGACAACGTGGATGACTTTCCATTTTGACCTGTAAGGCATCGACCGCCTACCTTATATAAGAGCTGCGCTATCTGGCTGGACGGGCGTTTGGAAAGATGAAGCACTTGGGCGACATTACAAAGATTCACGGCGACCAGATAGAGCCTGTGGATTGCATCACGTTCGGCAGCCCTTGTCAGGGCTTGTCTATGGCGGGGAAAAGGCTTGGATTTGACGACGACCGTTCCGTGTTGTTTTTGGATGCCGCAAGAATCATTAAGGAAATGAGGACAGCCACCAATGGAATGTATCCAACTTTCGCTGTTTGGGAAAACGTGCCAGGAGCATTCAGTTCCAACGGAGGAGAAGATTTCAGAGCCGTGCTGGAAGAACTTGCCCGCGTGGAACAACCAGACGTTTCAATTCCTAGACCTTCGGGTAGGGGGGGCAGATGGAGCAAAGCCGGAGCAATCGCCGGAAACGGATGGTCTTTGGCTTGGCGACAGCTTGACGCTCAATATTGGGGAGTCCCCCAACGCCGAAAGAGAATCGCTCTTGTCGTGGATTTTGGAGGGCAACGTGCCCCAGAAATACTATTTGAGCGCACGAGCCTGTCAGGGAATCCTGACGAGAGCATCAAGGCGTGGGAAGCCACTCCCGGAAGTTCTCAGACAAGCCCTTATGGACGTGATAGGGGGGGCAATTCCTACACCCTGAAAATCCGTAGTGGATGCGCTGGTGGCGGTAAAGGTGCGCTGGTACAAACCGAAAAAAGCGCAACGCTTTCAACACTCCAAGACCAGACATTGTTTCAGCCTGTTGTTTATGATGCTCGCGGAAATGGCGATGGCAGAACTTGTCCGACCATAACAGGCGACCACGAAAACAGAATCACAGATTACACGGCCATTGCAATCGAACGCAAGACCTTCAACGAACAGTCTTTCAGTCACTACAAGGAAAGCGACAAATGCTCAACCTTGAAAGCAAAAGCCGGGAACATCGGCAATGGCAGCGAGTGTCTGATTGCAGAGAAAGCCATCCGCTGGATTGTCCGCCGATTGACCCCTGTTGAATGCGAACGTCTGCAAGGCTACCCGGACGGATGGACGGACATTGGTGAGTGGACAGACACCAAAGGCAAGAAGCACAAGTACGCTGACACACCACGTTACAAAGCACTCGGAAACAGCATTGCTCTACCGCAGTGGTTCTGGATTGCACAGAAGATGAAGCCCTATTTAAGTACAAATGCCACGTTGGGCAGTCTGTTTGACGGTATAGGTGGCTTCCCACTTGTCTGGCAAAAGACCTATGGAAACGGTACGGCGCGATGGGCTTCCGAAATCGAAGAGTTTCCCATTGCCGTTACAAAAAGGAGATTTGGCGAAGAACGATTACCTGTTGTCTCAACTGCACATCACGCTGCACAGCTTGCCACGACACTTGCGAGAAGTACAAGGCAGAGAAGAAAGACTTCGAGGAGCGCAAGGCATTCGTGCATGAGCTGAACCACAGCCAGAGCGTGTACCACCGCAACTGCGAGGACAAGCACCGGGAACGTGGCAAGAAGCGGTATCTCGGAAGCGAATTTAGAGGTGAAAGATAAATGGGAGCTTTTATTGCAAGACAGCCTAATGGCCTGTTGTGCAGGTTTTCTTCGGTTGTAGATTGCATTACCGATTACAACATGACTGAAGATGATTACATCGAAATGTGCGCCGAAAAGGCACGAAAAGAAGCACAAGATACTATAAAACATTGTATGCGTCCGTTCAAACATATAGACGAGTGCTTTGTACCGAATAACATGACGGTCAAGGAACACAAGCGAATCATGAAAGAAATGGAAAAGCCCGCTGACGAGGCAACTCATGTTTCGTGGGCTTAGAGGTGAACGAGGATGAAAATTCCAGCAGTGGTTAGACCCATTGATGCGACCAGCTTAAAAAGTATACTTGAATTTTCGCTATCTATCGGTCAGCTTAACACGGTTGGCGATGTGCTTAGCCTGATTGATAGCGAGCCTGAAATTGAAATTCCAAAGGGAAACCTGTTTTGGCGTGATGCAAAAAAAGAGCTTCCACCTAAAGACGGATTCTATATTGGAGTTTATGATTCGTGGTTTGAAAACTGCATCGCAACAAGGGAGTTCAAAGATGGTCGATGGGTAGACGAGGAAAGGCGAGGATTTATCAAGTTCTGGATGCCGATTCCTGAAATTCCGGGAGACAACGCATGAACACTGGCAAGCAGTTTGAAGCAGACTTCAAAGCATCCGTTCCATCCGATGCGTGGTGCTACCGGCTAAAGGACAGCGCTGCTACCTACTACGGCGGCAACGAGAACCTGTCCTTTTCCATCGACAACATCTGCGACTTCCTTGTGTACCGATACCCGATGAACCATCTGTTTGAACTGAAAACCATCGAAACGCCCTCTATCCCTCTGGAAAAGGTGTTCGGCAAGTACGACAAGGCAAAGTGCAAATACCGCAAGGAAAAGCACATCACTGACATGGTGGATGCGATTGGGTACAGCGGTCAGACCGCTCATGTGATAGTCAATTACAGGGCGGTCAACCGCACTTTTGCAATCCCTGCCAGCAAGGTTCTGGCGTTTCGTTACAACGAGAGCCGGAAGAGCATCCCTTGGCAGTGGGCAGAGCAAGAGGGGATAGAGGTAAAAGCAAAAAGGCTGCGTGTCCATTGGCGGTATGACGTGGACGGGTTGCTAAAGAGATTGGAGGAAAAGAATGCCAAATTGGTGTGAAGGAAAACTCAAAGTCCGTGGGAATCCAGAAAACATCGTGCGCTGGTTTACGGATTGCGTGACTGTTTATGACCGCCCCTATTTCAACAAAAACAAGTTTCCGAATGGAGAGTGGGTCTACAACAAAATCCATGATGGAGCATTGCTCTCTTACGATGATGAGACATTCTACATCAACGTGAAAGACACCGCTTACATCGAGGGTACTATGAAGAACTTCGTCGAAAAGTTCTACACTGAACAGATTTCTGATGGCGACAGCACAATTCTTGTTCTTCCTGTCATGGCCGCATGGTCGATGCAACCTGAGCCATACGAAGAAATGTCTAAAAAGTATCGGTTGGATTTCAGATTCTATGGATTTGAAAGTAGTGGATGCGTAAATCAAGAGATGGAAGTCATTAAAGGCGAAACAACCATCAATCGTGAAATCCGATTTGACGATTACCGTTGGGAGTGCGTAGACCCGCTAATGGGAGGCTGAAAACATGGAAATTGAGTTTGAGATTTGCGACCGATGCGGAGAGTGTTTTTCGTGGCACGACGAAGTGAACGGAATCCGAAAAGTGAAAATCAAAGAACGCGGCTATGAATGTTCGCCAGATAGGTCGTTCGTTCTTTGCCCCTCTTGCATGGCAAAGCTGAACGACTGGCTGAAAGGAGAACAGAAGTGAGTAAGAAAGTTTCAGACATCCTGCCCGAGACGGAAATCTTGGCGCAGTTGGCAGAAGAAGCATCCGAGTTGGCACAGGCTGCATTGAAGCTGCGCCAGGCGCTGGACGGTACGAACCCGACACCGAAAGATATTGGAGAATGTAGATACAATATCTTAGAAGAATTTGCGGATGTGCTAAATTGCATTAACGCTTATTGTAGCGATGACGACTTTGTATTTCACAAATTCACCACGAACGCAATAACGATTAGGCATAAAAAGTATGACCGCTGGCTCTCTCGCCTTGAAGCAAAGGAGAATAAAAATGGCTGAATATCATGTTGGATGTGGGATGTTTGGAAACATCTATGCAGGAACGATGGCACCGCCTCGAAAAGATGGCTTGAAGATGTGGCGCAACAAGTCAGATGTGACCGATGAAGCGATTACGGCGGTCATGGGGTATTTCATCACGGAAATGATGCGTGACAACAAGACCGAAATTCAAAAGGCATGGGAAGTCCGTGGTGGAAAAACGCTAAAAGTCACGTTTGAACTTTCCACCGACAAGGAGCAGTCGGATGAATAAGTGCAAAAACCGCCCCTCGAATGGCAAACAAGCAATGTCAGCCAATCTCCGCAAAATCGCACGACAGAACCAGTTGTACGGCTTTCACATGGCTCTTGATGGCATCGCCGCCACATGGGGCGCACTGATTCAGAATCTTCGGTGTGATGCAGACCTGACCGATGAACAGGTGCAGAAAATCATCCGCATTGGTGACAGGTATTGGGAGATGGTTGGCAAGTTCAAAGAAGAGGACATGACCCCTGACGAGTTTGCGGATTACATCACCGCAAAGTCAGAACAGGTCGAAAAAGAGTTGAGGGAAAGGTGGAGCTAACAATGTTTGAATTTGTAACCCGCTGGCTGGTCTGCCTAGTCCTGCTGGCGGTAGTAGTTCAGTCTGAACGGACAATCAAGAACATGGCAAACAACCTGTTTGAAGAACAGCAGGCAATGCTTGTCTGGCTGTTTATCAACGTGTGTCTGGCCGTTTGTACGGCTGCTGTGATGGAGTGGAGGTAAGTATGGAAATTCGTGGAGAGCGTGACAAGAAGAGAGTTCGTTTTGCTTCGCTCAAGGAAGGGGAACCGTTTTACTACAACGGTGAACTCTTGATGAAAACAAACAATATTATGGGCGCATCCTTTGTTAGCGCAGGAGTAACGTATAATTGCGTGTCGCTCCGTCACGGTAGGGTTATGGGCTGTTCCGATGATGCGATGGTCAGCGTTGCAAGGGCTCATATCGAAAAGGAGTACTAATGGACAATGAACTTTACTGTCCGATGAAGCTAACTAGCAACCCGCTTGGTCGGTGCATCTGTGAGAAAGAAAAGTGCGCTTGGTGGCGGCAGTTAGACAACTGCTGCTCCATCTGGTGGATTGCAACTGAGCTGGATAAAATCGAAACGAAAATGAAGAGGTGAAAACTCTTGGCAACACCCCCGAAGCGTGGTCGTGGCAGGCCGCCGCTGACCGAAGCCGAAAAGAAAAAGCGTGAGAAGCGAGCGCAAAAGGCGAAAGAACAAGCCGCTGCAAAGCGTGAGAAAGAGCGAGAGAAGAAGCGTATACAGAACCTCAACAAGAACAAAAGCATCCGTTCACAGGTCAGTAAGAAGGTAAAGGAGCAACAGGCGTTGGCTATCGAGAAGCTGAAGATGATGAACACAGGGGATTTGCAGTCAAGAATCGGCGATGAAGAGGACAAGAAAGTTGTCGGCATGATTGCGGCAAAGTATTTTGGCGACCTTCCGAGTGTGGACATGAACAACCCCATTGAAGTGCAGCAACGCCTTGACTTCTTTTTTGACGCTTGCATCGAAGCCAGAATCTCCCCTGTTGTGGAATGGATTGCGCTGGTGCTGGGCATCGAATGGCCTAGCCTGAGACAGATTATGACAGGCAAGCGCCGTGATGACAGCTTGCAGCAGAAGTACATCTTGAAGCTGATTCTACAAATGCAGTCCATGTGGGCATACAACGGTATGTACGGTCAGGAGAACCCGGCAGAGTGGATTTTCCGAGCCAAGAACTACTTTGGTATGCGTGACAACGTGGAAGTCACCGTTGCACCGCCTGAACAGCCGTTGGGCGATGCCCAGAGCGCAGAGCAGCTTGCCCAGAAGTACCAGACGGCTTTGCCGAAGGGGATTGACGTGGAGTACAGAGAGGTAGCGGAAAATGAAACAACGGTTGGTTGATTTCTCCGACCCAATTCTGTCAGCGGCGCTGTTTATCTTGCTGAAAGACCGTACGACCGGCAAAAACATCATCTGGGCGACAGAGCCACCGCCTGAACTGGGTGCGGGCTTTGCGGATGAAATAACGTTAGAACAAATCAAGAAATGCCCGCCAGTGCCACGAGTTCTCAAGCGTCTGGATGAGCAAAAGAAGAGAACCAAAGCAAAAGCAGAGGTTTTCACTCCTTCTTTGGTCTGCGAAAAGATGATAGACATGGGCGAAGAAAACGCTGCGATGCCCGATATGAAGAAAGAGCCTATCAAGTACATCCATTCGACAGTCCTTGAAATCACCTGCGGAGAAGCACCATTCCTTGTGAACCGATACGACACGGTAACAGGCAAAAAGATTCCAGTACCAAGGCGGAAAGGACTGTTTGACCGCAAACTGAAATGTGTAAACAACTGGTTTGATTGGAATGTCTGGACATGGCACGATGTGGCAGAGGACGCAGCGACGACTACATACGGCTATGAGTGGCAGGGTGACAGCCTGTTGCTTGCAAGAGCAAATATGCTCCTGACATGGCGAGAGAACTTTAAGTGGCTGTTTGGCATAGAGCCTGACGCTGGGAAGGTTCGCAACATGGCTGCTATCATCTCATGGAACATCTGGCAGATGGATGGACTGAAAAAGACCGTGCCGGGCACGGATATTCCGTGCAAAATCAAAGACTGGAAAACTGACAAAGAAATCCTGTTCAAGGATGTTGGGGGAGGATGATTAACATGGGATTGTATAAAGTGCCTGTTGAATGGAGAGAACGTGGATATTTACTTGTTCATGCTTCTACTCAAAAAGAAGCAGCGAAAGTCGCAATGAACGGTCTCGACATATACCCTTTGCATAACCAGCCGATTGGTGGAAGCCTTAAACTTCCATTTCCAGAAGGCTCCGAGACTGAATATATTGCAAGGGTAGCGCCGGGTTTTGAGGAGGACGACTAATGCAGACTGACAGAGGAATCTACCACAAGCGAGTATGCGACCGCTGCGGATATAATCTAGAATACTATACCTATGACGAAGATGAGCTGTTAAAAGGTTGGGGATGGCGCAGGGACACAGGCGACCTATGCCCGGAGTGCTATGCAGAATATAAGCGAGTGATCGGGCGGTTCAACAGAGGCAAGAGAGAGCAGAGAAGATGAAAGATTACAGAATCTACCGATGCAAGCGGTGCGGTCAAGAAATCATTGCAAAGGACATTGAAGTGCTTAGAACTGGACAGATTAAACGTATCTTATCAGCAGAAAGCATTACTCTGTTTGCGTTTGAGAACAGTTGGATTCACCATTGCTAGAATAACAACATTGGCATTTGTGAGCTGATAGGATGGGAGGCGAAAGAATGAAAAGATGTTCCGTTTGGCGTTGCAAGCAATGTGGTATGGTTATCTACAACGCCGAGAGCGCAAAAATCTATGATAATACCTTTGACGAACTTTTTAGCTCGAATACTGTTTGCAACAACCTTACAGGGTTCGATTTGCCAACCGTTAAATATACGCATCGTTGTGACTCTCAAACAATTGGATTGTGTGATTTTATTGGATGGAGGAAGCAGGAATGATCTACCGCACCACCGAACATTGCTCTTGCATGGGCATCAAGCGGTTCTCCGCTGGTAAGGCTATCCGATGCACGGCAGAATCCTGTAAGAACAAATCCGAGCCGTCCTGTGGCTCTTGCAAATGGTACGCAGAGCCGGAGGGCGTGTGCGTGAACGACCAGTCAGAACACGTTGCAGACTTCGTGTGGGATGAACGTGGATGCAAGGAATGGGAGAAGAAAGATGAAACGTCAGCAGACCTATAAAGGGCTTATTGGCAAGGGCTGGTACGACCAAAGCGAGTTTAGCCATCAATTTGCAGCGTGGGCAAACCACCGCAATAACTGGGCTATCCGAAAGGCCGACAATCGCAAGCTGGCAAAGGCGAGACTAAAGCAGATTGAACGCCAGCAAATCAGAAAGGAACTGGAAGAGTATGACAACAGGGGAGAAAATCAGGAAGCATAGGCTTGAACTGGAAAATAGGAGTGATGGGATGAGGCTCGGCAACGGTGTTCTGCTGGGTAGTAAAGGAAAGCTTCTCTGTCGTACCGTGGACAAGTCCTGCTCCACCTGTAAATGGCACGATAGCTTTTCTTGGGTCTGTTACAACGGCCTGTCGGAGCGCAGAGCTGATTTTACAGACCCGGAAGATGTGTGCAAAAAATGGGAGAAAAGAGAAAATGAGCTATGATATTTCACTGTGCGACCCAGTAACGCACAAACCGCTCAAAGCAGATAGTACGCATTTTATCGCTGGTGGTATGCGCGCTATGGGCGGAACGAAAGAACTGTGGCTCAACGTCACCTATAATTACGGTCACTTCTATTATCAACCGGAAGTGTTTGGGGATGGCGGCATTCGTTCCATCTACGGCAAAACAGGCGCAGAGAGCATCCCGATGCTTGAAAAGGCCATCTCCGCACTAGGTGACGATGTAGACGATAGCGACTACTGGCACGCCACAGAGGGCAACGCCAAACGCGCTTTGTATGGTTTGCTGGCGTTTGCAAAGATGCGTCCTGACGGCGTATGGGAGGGCGATTGAGTGAATAGCACGATATGGCATCCAGCAAGCGAACAGCCACGAGAGCGGACGCAGCCTTTGTTGCTTGCGACTAAAACGACGTGGCGTGATAAAAATGGAAAAATGTTGCAATGAATCTCACCGACAGCGTATTTTCTCGGCTGTTACGCAGACGGTCAGTTTTGGGACGAAATAGGCGAGAGACTGCCGGAAGGTGTGACTGTGACGCATTGGATGGCGTTTCCGATGGTATAGGAGGGCTTATGGAAAACAATATCGTTATTACGCAAGATATGATTGACTCGTTTACGGCTTCCATGCGAGAAGCGTACAGAGTATACGGAGACGATGAGGAGCGTGTGCATGGCGTGATGGATTACATTATGTGCGAAACCTTAGATAGGCTTGGCTTTACAGAAGGTGTGGAAATCTTTAACGAAGCACCGAAATGGTATGCGTAAGGAGCAGTAAGCATGACGAACAAGAAGTTTGGCATCATCATTATGGACTTGAGCCTTTTCGACTTTGGGCCGAAGACGCCTTGTGGGTACATCAAGGCGAAGCATATTCGCCCAGCGTATGGCAAAGGCACAAGGCCCGTCAAGGCGCATAAGCGAATCACGAGAACGAGAGAGGGGTTTAGAAAGTGAAAAAACTTAAATTTCCTGAGGATTTCTTTGCGTACGACAACCCAGACTGCCCCGATAAGGATATTGAAAAAGCCGTGAACAGGATGAAGGGCGAGACCTCCAAGAGCAACCCTTGGTTCTTTATGGCAGCTGGCAACTATCTGATTGTCGGCCTGATTGCTGAGGACGGGCAGAAAACAATCTACGTTGCACGGCAGTATTATGAGATAGTCAACATTCCGGGCGAAGGTTGGCTACGTGAATCTGGCGCTGAGTGCCCATTTTGAGGAGGATTAAAGATGGAAGAACTCAAGAGATGTCCGTTTTGTGGTGGAGAAGTTACCATTACAGAGGGTGGCTACCATAAAACACGATGGATGTATGTTACGAGAGGAGACAAAGAAAATAGGTGCAACTGCTATGTTATCATGGAAAGCAAAACTTACAACTATGATTCCTCTGAAAAAGACAAGGAAAGAATCAAAGCCGACCTCATCGAAGCATGGAACAAACGCTACAAAGAGGATTGAGTATGGAGCAGGAACACAAGCCGAGAACATCAATGATTCTTCTGTTAGAACACGTTCATGCGATGGACGAGCTGACAGACGAGGAATTTGGAGCATTCATCCGCAACTACGCACAGTATGTTGAGACTGGACTTGAGCCAGCATACGACAACGATCGTGCTATGCGGATGCTCTGGAAAGTCGTTAAAGCGTTTGATGATATGAACGTGCAGAAAAGACAGGAGCGAATCGAGAAAAACAGACGGAGTGCAAATAAACGTTGGAACGGTGAAAAATGCAAGTGCATACAAACGCATACCAATGATGCAAACGCATACGCTGGTATGCAAAATATGCAAATGGATGCAAACGATGCCTTATCTGTATCTGATTCTGTATCTGAATCTGATAAAAAAGAAAAATGTGAAAAGAAAAATACCAACGAAGTCAAACGCTTCAAAGCTCCGACTATCGAACAAGCCAAAGAATACTTTTCCGACAAGGGCTACATGGAATCAGAAGCAGAGCGGTTTTTTGACCACTTCACGGCAAATGGCTGGAAGGTCGGCAAGTCGCCTATGAAGGACTGGAAAGCTGCTGCACGGAACTGGATGCGTAATGTGAAGGACTGGAACGGTGGCTATCAGCAGACGATGGCTGAATTGCCTGACGAGGGAGACTTTCTGCGTTGAATATTGAAAATCAGACCCAATACGTCCTGCTAGGAGCAGTCCTCACGTTCTCGGAATACGCCGATGTGCTGCAAGACCTTAAAATCGACGATTTTTGCCCTGAACTGCATGATACATTCGCTGCCATTCGTGGCTATTGGGAACACAACGACAAGTGGAACCCGGTAGAAGTCATGGGGCGGTACGATAACTGCAAGAAAGCAATGGGTGAATGCCTGGATGCCTTTGGCGCAGAGTTCATCCGAAACGTCACCCATGACATGATGCTTGGATGGGCTAGAATCGTCAAGGAACAGGCAGCATTGTCCAGAGCCAGAGAGCTTGCGTTCAAAATCGTTGATAGCTCGACCAGATACGCAGACCTGACAGGCATTTATGAGCAACTAGGCGAAGCTATCAATCTACACAACGAGAGAAGCGATTTCATCCCGATGTGTGACGGCATAGATAACTACATCCGCAAGCTGGATGATAAGCCGGAGTATATCAGCACAGGGCTTAGAGTGCTGGATAACAACTTGCATCTTGTACCGGGGAACTTCGTTGTGATCGGTGGCAGACCGTCTGCGGGCAAGACTGCTCTGTCCCTGCAACTTGCCTGTGAAATAGCCAAGAACGGACGCAAGGTGGCGTATTTCAGTCTAGAGACAGACCCTGACACGCTCTACGCTCGTATCATCGCAAACCAGCTAGGCGTACCGCTGCACACGGTCAAAAACAAGACCGTCAGCATTAACGAGCTTGACCGGCTTGCAGCCATCAAGAAATACCCGCTGTTCGTTCGCTCTGCCGCTGGTAAGAGCGTTGGATGGATTAGAACACAGTCCATCAGGATGCAAGCAAAAGTAGTGTTCATCGACTATTTGCAGCTTATCCATCAAGCCGGAGCAAAAGATCGATACAGTGCCGTCACGGAAATCAGTATGGCCTTGCATGAGTTCGCACAGTCCACCGGAACGCTGGTAGTGGCTCTTGCACAGCTCAATCGAGAGACCGCAAGAGCGGGTATCCCACCGACTGCCGCAGACTTGCGAGAATCCGGGCAAATCGAGCAGGACGCAGATGCAATCATCCTGTTGGCACAGAACGTGACAACAAAAAAGCGGCCAGAGCAGCACTATCACTTTGCGCTTGAGAAAAACAAAGAGGGCAACGTGGGGTCGCTGGACATCACGTTTCAGATGGAAACACAGCAGTTCAAAGAATGCGTGTGGATGTAACGAGAGGAGAATAAACATGAAATACCGCAAGAAGCCAGTTGTTATCGAAGCATTCAAGCTCAATGCACGAGGCCTTGTTGGAGAAGATTGGTTCTGGGATGCAGTAAGTAGCAATGCTATTATTACGCATGACTTCGGAAAGTTTCACGATGACCCTGCATGGTGCGAAATTAAAACGCTTGAAGGGACTATGATTGCAAGGACTGGCGATTATATTATTCGTGGCGTAAATGGCGAAATCTACCCGTGTAAACCTGACATTTTCGAGAAAACATACGAAGCGATTGAGTGATAACAGCCTAACATCGCTTCTGCGCTCGTATCGTCACAGTAGAATAGGCAAGAAAAACAGATAACAGGGTCTGGGCAATAAAGTTACCGCTTGAACCCCATAAATATTTTTCATCAATCAACAAACGGAGGAAAACGATTATGAACATCACTCGACTGGAACAAGAGACCATCGTCAACTTCAATGCAGCGGAAGATACTGCATCGGTTTATACCGCTGACCCGGTGTATATGCGCAAACTTGACAAGCTGTGCGAACGTGAGCCTGCATCGTACAAGCTGGTCAAACAGGACAAGGACGGTAAGTGGTATGAGATGCCCAAGCGACTGGTTCGGTTTGCAACCACAAGAATTATGACGGACGAACAGAAAGAAGCGGCTGCGGAGCGTATGCGCAAGATGCAAGCAGATAGCAGAATTCAAATCTCCGCTATAATCACCAATTAACAAACGGAATGAAAAGCATGGAATGGTATCAGGTGGTAAAACTACCCTCTGCGACTATTCCGCGCTTTTTTCTTTTGTTATTTATCAGGAGAAAACGGCAAGGTCTGAATTTGAGAAAGAATCGTATAATAATCGCATGGCAAAGTGAGACGGAAGCAAAGAATGACTGCGACTATCGGAAAAATGCGTTTGAATGCAAATGAATGCACTTGTATGCGTTTGCATCCAATCTTCCCCCATTTCTTCCCCCTCTTTCCCCTACAACCCCTATTACCCCCTATAATCCCCCCAACTCCCCCCTCAAACAAATAAATTGTTTGAGGCCCCACGCCAAAATGGTGCGACAACTGCGACAACTGAAAACGACAACCAGATATTTTTGCAAAGGTTCTTTCTCCCTACAACCCTCTATCTCCAAAAGCTACACCGTTAGCCAGAAGAGCAGACCGTAGGCAAGAGCTGGCTTGAGGTTCGGACTGGTGGATAGTCTACGACTATTTCACATGGAAAATTGACTTCATTTTGCAGCCGTTTGAATATGTACAAATGTTGCATTGCTGTATGAGCGGTTGATTACAGATTGAAAGCGACTGACTAGTCGGATAGTTTTATTAGATAGTTAAAAGTATTGAGGCATTTACCGAATGTATAATCCTAGTTAGTTGGTATGATATGATTGTAGTTGTCGGCAATTAAATCGGAGAAGAACGAACCGAATCGGATGATACGACTATTCCAGCAGAATAATAGTTAAAAAGATTGAGTAATTATCTGCGACTATTATAATAAGTACGATTGTTAAGGATTTTGAAGTAATGTGAATGGAATTAAAATTAACAGGTGTCTTGACAGCTATTGATTTTAGTAGGTCTGATGACTTAGCGACTATCGCACCTCTCTTTCTCTAAAAGGCGAACGACTGTTTCACACAAAAAATACACGACTATTTGACGAAGATTCGCAAGAAAACGCTGAGACTATTACTCTGCGACTGTCGCAGTCTGCTCGTTACTATACTATATATAGGACTTTCAAACGGTGGTCGTCTGACGACTTTACGACTATTCCACGACTATTCACCGGGATAAACTACGACTATTGGTTACGACTATTCCAGAAGCTGTTACGACTATTCCAGCTGGAACGCTGCGACTATTGTTGGCCTCTATTAGCTATCGGGCGAAAGCCCGAAAAGAGGTGCGGCGGCAGCTGTCAATGGTTTCGCGCCGCCGGGTGGAGGGCACCAGCCGGTGCGCTCTGACCGTTGACCCAGTGTCAGACCGCAAACCGCCGAGCGCAGCACTTGCCAGCGATCCGCAGACGGTAGGAGCTGACCCCGCCGGGCTGGCATGGTCTGCGATATGCTGCACTATCTGGCATGAATCCATAACAGGGACGCACCATTATATACCTTATTATAATAGGCGGCTGTGCTGAGCTGTACAGCGTCCGGCGTGGCGGTGGTATCTGGTATCGGTGGAGGTGCAGCGCTTGACGGTATGCCATCCAGCGTGGCGCAGGCAGTGTATAAGCGGCTTGCGTGGCTGTTGTATTGTGTGCGCTGGAATGGCTCAAATTAACGGAAACGTTGCTGTAAAGCCCTGTAAACGCTTTTGGCGTTGTGGCGGTATAACTACATTGGTGTCAGAAAAGCCGCTGTAAATGCTTGTAAGCGGCTCACACGCCGCCGGGTAAAAATAAAAGCCCTGCACCGTGTCGATGTAAGGCAAAAGAAAAGCCCGGCCATTTCTGACCGGGTGGAATGCTTCTTATTTGGACGCCTTAAACAGCGCAGAGAAAAACCAGAAGAAAAATAGAAGTGCGGACAGTATCACAGCTTGCACCCCCTTTATACCACGCTAAAACGCTTGTATGTGGTGCGCTTGCTGCACTCTGCATAAATATCCGGGTGTGCTGCCTGTAAAAGCTTGCTATCGAGTCGAACACTCTGCACGTCCTTATAAATGGCCTTTGCAGTGCCCTGTACCATTTCGGGTGCACCGTGCATCATATCAATGATTTCAGCTTTTACAGCGTCGTTCATTGTTTCAAGCTCTTCAATCAACCGCTTGTTTTCGCGGTATGCGTTCACTTTTTCTTCAAACGTCGTCATTTTTAGCCCTCCTTATTAGCTGTTGAGAAATGCAATCATAACGAGTGCACCGGAGATCACGCCGCCCACGTACCAGAGGGCTGCCCACTGGGTAAAGTCAAGAGTAATCATTGTTTGCACCCCTTTTTAGTCAAATTCCGGCATAGCCAAAATGATTTTTTTGCACCGCTCAACGCTCAAGCGGTACGGCTTGGAGCGGGTCAGGTTGTCCGCTATAATCTGAGTGTATACCATCAACGGCAGCTCAAACAGCCCGGCGCACTTCGGATACAGGCGCACGGCCTGATTTCTGATTTCTGCGTTTAATTCGTCTGATCTGGTCATCGTTTAGTCCTCCTTATACTGCGGGATGTAGCCCAGCACCTTAACTTTTGCCGGGATGGTATAATAGATCTGTCCACAATCGGGGCACCAAACAGCATCATATTGCTTGCCATCGTTGCCCAGTGCTTTGCATTCTACCTCACAGGTAAAGCGCTTTAGAGCGGTCTCTGTGAGCATTGCTGCCACATCTGCGGCGGGCTGTTCATTAAACGCTGCAACTGCCTTTTCCGCATCTGCCAGCGTATCAAATGCGCCCAGTGTCCAGCCCTCACCCTCCAAGATGTAGTCTACCATATACAAGCTGCTATCACTGCACCAGAGCCACACAACGGGCTTGATGGTCATTCTGCGGTTGTTCTGGGCTTCATAGAGCTGGTTAAGAGTGCCAGTCATTAACGTGCCGTCCTCAAATGTAGCGGTATAGAGGTCACTGCATTTATAGGTCTTTTTCATGGTTTTTGTCCTCCTGTTTTGGTTCAATGTGGTTTGTTCTTGTTTGTGCCTTTATTATACTATCACTAGGGTGGCGAGTCAAGTATTTGATAGTAAATAACTATCACAAGATATACCAAAAGATTTATGTGATAGTTGTGCATATTGCTATCACTAGACCATGCCTGTGATAGAGCTATCACAATACGCATGATAGAGGAGCTGTCGCCCCGATCTGCCCGGCGTGGCCTGTCTGGTATCGAGTGCAGACCGGTTCAGCGTGTCCAGCGTTTGGGCGGCGGTATGCCCTGGTACTTGTCTGCCCTGGTTCTGGCACGGTCTGCCCTGCTGCCTGTGGTGTGCAGACCGTCCGGGGGCGCTGGGGCTGGAGCCTCCACCTCTGGGGTATATGGGGAGAGCTGGGGGTGGGGTGGTGAGCCTTTCAACCACCGAAAAAATAAAAAAGGCTCAAAAAAACACCCACACCCCCATTTCAAACTCTCAAAATTTCCCGCAAAAACAAAAAGACCCCTACAAAGGGTCTGTGTTCTGTGCTATACTTGCCTTACAAGCCTTGAAAGGGAGGAATCTACAATGGCTAAAAGTAAAATGACAACGTGCAAACACTGTGGCGCAGAGATTGCCGCAAGCGCAAAGGTCTGTCCTCAGTGCGGCGGCAAAAACAAACCGCCTATCTACAAGCGCTGGTGGTTTATCGCCATTATTGTTTTGATTGTCTTGTCTGCTATTGGTGGCTCTAGCGATAGCGGCAAGAAGGGCTTTGAAGAAGGCTACAAGGACGCTACGTCTAACAAGGCAAGCGCATCCGCCGCTTCTTCCGTTGCATCTGTTGTGCCTGAAATCAGCGAGGACGATTACAAGGCAGAGTGCCAGACTGTGGATTATAAGGAACTGTGCCGCTATCCCGAAAAGTATGAGGGCACCAAGATTGTAGTTAAGGTAAAGGTCTCGCAAATTATTGATGCAAACTTCTCCGGCAGCGAAAAAGCATGGAGAACCTACACCGACAACAGCGGATACGGATTCTATGCCGATGACGAGTATTATATGCTGGATAAGCGTGGCGGCGATGCTGTGAAGATTCTGGAAGATGATATTATCACCGTCTATGGTGAGTTTACCGGACTTGAAAAAATCACCAGAGCATTGACTAGCACTACTGATGAGCTGCCACGAGTTGAAGTCAAGTACGCAGACCTTGTGGATGAATAAAGAAGGGGCGTAAAAATGAAAAAGAAGATTGTTTCGGCTATCATTGCCGCAGCTTTGATTTTTACTATGCCTATCAGTGCAATTGCGGCAAAAAAGCCTGATGAATGGTCTGGCCTTATTGAACTTGAACAGACCAATGCAACGCAGTATGAACCGTTGGGCATTAAGAATCATGGGTCTTATGCGTGGCGTGATGGTAGTACGATTTATATTTCTTATGCTCTTGAAATCGAGAATACCAACAAAAATCTTGCAGTCTGGTTTCCACATATTGAAATTGCAGTCGTTGCAGAGGATGGCTCTGTGATTAAAACAGACGATGAATATCTGGACTGGGTTGCGGAAGATGATTCCTACTGGTATGCCGGATACTTCACATACGAGTATGACGGAACTATCCCGGCTGGTATCGAAATGTCTGTTTCGGCACAGGACTATAATTATCAGCCGAGTGCAGGAAAAGAAGTTTTAAGAGCAGGTGAATTGGCTGTTACCAATACTTCAAAGCGTGGTAGTGGCTATGAGACAAGATTCACCGGAAAAGTGACTAACAACAGCGCATACAAGACAAATGCAAAGGTCATCGTTCTGTATAAGATGAAAGATGAGAGCGGAGAAGAAGTTCCCGTGTGCGGAGATATTGATTATGTCTTGGATATCCAACCGGGAGAGACGAAGAACTTTGAAATCCACCCCTATTCTGGGCTTTCCAATTATTCTTCGTGGGAAATCGTAGCAATTCAAATGTAACACAAAAAGCCAGCGGCTAGATGTTCTCTAACCACTGGCTTTTCTTATTGGCTGTTTACTTCTTCAATGCGCTGGTCACGTTCGGCATCGGCATCCAATAGTTAATGTCACGCATGACAATCTTGCCGTTGTCGCACAGGTACGGTCTCAAATCGCCGTATTCGTCTGCTTCGTAGGAGAGATAGCCACACGCAACCTCTTTGCCGTTGCAAGCGATCACTCGCCCATTGTAGGTTTCTCCAACGTCAGGCGTTCTCCAAAGCCGCTCCATGTTTTCCAGAGTGTCACTGATGTATTCGTCAAGGTTTTCGTACTTATCGCCGTTAATCATATTCGTTCTCCTTTCACATGGGCATCTGGGTCTGGCCGTTCGTGACCTGAACCAACATAACAGAGTTCGCACACGGTCTCCACTTCTTGATGTATTCGACAGCTTCATCGAACCGCTTCTTTGGCACGTTGTTTCGACTGTTCACGTTGAACCAGTCCTGAATGTCCCGGTTGCATTCCATGAACAGCTTCTGGGATACGCTACGGCTCTTGTAGGCCGGGCTGTCCATGCCGCCAAGAGCGTTGATGACCACCGTGTTCACGACACGCTTCAACACACGCTGCTGGTTGTAGTCGATGGTCATAGTGTTCTCAAGAGCGGAGATGCGCTGCTCCTGCTTCATGGTGCGCTGGTCGATCACAAGAATTGCTTGCAGTTCCTTAGAAAGCCCTGCGAACTGGTTGACGGATACGTTTTTCTCAAGGTCGATCAGCTTCTGACGAATCTCCATGCCCTGCGGTGTCCGCTGAATCATCGCAATGTGCTTTGCCATATCAAGGCTGAGAGCGTGTTCGATTGAGCGGCCACCGTTTTCTAAAATTTTAGAAAACGACGCATAATCTACGTTTTCTTTAAATCCATAGGCAGCCATGTTCTTAAACCAGTCTGCATATTTAGATTTGATTTTGAGCCGCTCGTGCAGTTCCCGCCCCAGCACAACCTTTTCGCCGGTGTCGGTGTCGTACACAGGGATAACATCTTCGGAAAAGATTCGGATGGTTTCAAGATTATTATTCATAGAAATTTGACCTTTCTATCTTGCGAGAGCAGGCCATCTCTGGTATAATAACCCAAAGAGGGCCTATACTCTCTGAGTGTTTCATAAGACGTTCGCTGTGGTCGGCAAACTTTAGCGAGCGTCTTATTCTTTTTCATCATCTGGCATGGGGTACTTCTCAAGGTAGGCATCGCGGACGGCCTGTGACAGCGATACGCGGCACTTCTTGCAGTGCTCCACCAGCAGTTCATACTGACGATCAGTGAAGCCAACGGCTACCTGATGGCGGTATGCTTCAATGTAGGGACTTCTTGCCATATTTTTATCTCCTTTCTTTGAGGTGCATTAAGTGTAATTGCAAAATGTAGTAAAGTCAAGCGGAAATAGACCAACGAAACACAACATTTAGTGTTCGTTCATCTTGACAAACTACTTTCTACGTTTTGCACAAAACTCAGCCCTTATTTTGGGTCGCTCCCGCTTCGTACCCTGCTCGGTAGTTCAGTTCGGACAGCTTGCCCAGTGCTTCTGCGTACTCCCTGTCCTCGCTGGTCGGCTCTTTTCCGTGGGCGAGGGTTTTCAGAAATTCTTCGGTTGTCGTGGGAAAGTTCATGTTTTTTTGCTCCTAACTCTTGCGGAGAGCAGCCCTTTTTGGTATAATAGATTCCGAAAAGGGAGACTGCCCCCTTGGTGGTTGCAGGTTCTCGTTTCGTGATGTGGATAAGCTATCAGTGGCTTCGTGGTGGTTGCGGCTGGTAGCTTATTTTTTTATGCCTTGATGTTCTCAACGTAGGATGCTACCCACTCGATACCCATGCGGATAACATCGACCTTTGAGATACCCAATGCCTTTGCGCTGCTCTCCATGCTTGCAATCTGGTTCTCAGTAAGCCGGGTGCTTATCATGCGCAGCTTATCACGTTCCGAGGTTTCTGCTCGTCTTGCCAAGCCTATCACCTCGCTTTCGCTGAAACAAGTATAAAGCGTGAAAATATGCTTGTCAATACCCAAAGTTTTATGGAAATGAAGTTTGGAAGAATTACTCCTTATTATAGAAAATTTTCTACCTGATTGTGATTAACTAAGTAAACACACTTATACTACTCTAGTATGTATAAATACATACTAGAGTATATTTATATATAATATAAGGCGAACAACTATCATAGTTTGAAACATGACATATTGACAGTTCTATCACCATGTGGTATAATCTTGATAGAAAGAGAGGGAACAAAAATGAAAGTGGGCTATGTTAGAGTTTCAACAGCAGAGCAGAACACGGCTCGTCAGGAAGTTATCATGGAACAGCTTGGTGTTGAAAAAGTGTTTGTTGACAAAATGAGTGGGAAAAACGCAGACCGCCCCCAGTTGAAAGAAATGCTTGCTTTCGTGCGTGAAGGTGATACTCTTGTAGTAGAGAGTTTTAGCCGGTTGGCTCGTTCCACAACTGATTTGCTTGACATCATTAAAGAGCTTGACGAGAAAAAAGTTAATTTTGTGAGCCAAAAAGAAAAATTTGATACTTCTGGCCCCAATGGTAGGTTCATGCTTACAGTCTTTGCGGCAATGGCGCAGCTAGAAAGAGAAAATATGCTCGCTAGGCAGAGAGAGGGCATAGCCGTTGCAAAAGCGGAGGGGAAATATCAAGGACGGCAGTACGTTAAAGTCGATGAAGAAAAATTCCGTCAGCTTTACAACGATTGGCAAAACGGAAAGACCACTCCTACTATTATGATGAATGAGCTTGGCTTGAAGTCTGCTACATTTTGGCGTAGAGTGAGGGAATATCGAAAAAAATACGGCATTACCGATGCGGCCACCACACGCAAGTATGCCAATAAAGAAGAAAAATAAAAAGCAGCGACCCACCACAGGCCGCTGCTACAAACAAGAACCACCAATCCATCAACAGGATGATAGTACATGAGTATTATACCATTTCTGTTGAGGTATGGCAATATAAAATCAGCAGAAAAGGTATACTAACATGAAAAAATCTAATTTGATAGCAGATTCTCCTTATGGGCATTTAATTGTAGCGGATGGAAAAATCAAACTACGTTCAGTGTTCGATTTTCCCGGATGCACAGAACTGTTCTCGTTTTTGTATGTTTGCGAGCAAGCAAATTGCACTGTCGAATTTGAAAATGAGGAAATTATCGTAGAACCAAAGAATACAGATAACGCGATTCAAATTATGCTCGCAGTTTATGTTTCATTTGGTCAAGACGATACAATCTTCAAAAGATACATAAACTATTTGACGAAACTCGGTTCAGATGGAAAGCGTGAGCCGACTGTTTGCGATGAGTAAAAGGGGATTGCTATGAAACAGATGAATTGGGAAGAATCGGAAGGTTGCAATCGGTTCATAAAAAACATAACCGCTGGTATATTAGAGTATGTTCTTGAAGTTGGAATTGACGAAGCGGTCAAAGAATGCGTCAAGGACAATCCGCTTTTGGACAAATGCCCGCATCTTGAATCCTACGCAAAGGAACACGGATTTATCTAACCCGCCAGACATGGTGTCGGATTGCTGAACAGAACAGGCGAAAGGAGCAAGAGCCTATGGATAAGTGGAACAACAGAAACTCGTATGACTGGCTTGCGGGGGCAGTCGTTGGACTGCTTACCGGGTTCTTTATTGTGGTTGTGGTTGCGAGGTGCGTCATGTGATATTTTCAGCTGACATTGTCCGCAACTAAAATAAAACCGAATATTCAATTTTTGTGCAGTTGTAGGCACTCTTTACATTTTCAGGTGGGGGTGCCTATTTTTTTATGCAGTCAAAACAGTGTATCGCCATCATTGACAGCATCAAAGCGTATGCAAAGCAGAACCCGACAGAAGCACAGGTCTACGAGGACTGGTTTCAGGCGGTCGTGAACCTGAGAGACGCTCTGCCGCAAGACAAGCGGTTCGATGCCTACAAATACTCTGGTGAGCTGCGCTCTGTCTGTGCAGCCATGATGGGCAAGATGAAAACAGGCGAGGACGTGGCGAAAGTCTATGATATTATCAGCCGGACGTACCTGCTTGAAGCAAAGGATGTGTTCGACAGCTATTGCATCTACCTTGAATGGAATCGCGCGCCGGAGAAGAAATTCTATCAGCCCAGACGCAGAGTGCTGAAAGTGCTGGCAGACGACCTAGAGGATTTGTTCTATAAGCGGATAGACTTCTTGGGGGTCAGTTTGCCCGCTCGCGTTGGAAAGAGTACGCTGTGTATTTTCTTCATCACATGGCTTATGGGCAACCGTCCGGACGTTGCATCGGTCATGAGCGGACATTCTGACAAGCTTACCAATGGCTTCTACGGCGAAGTGCTGTCCATTATCACTGACCCTGTGACCTACAACTGGGGCAAAATCTTCCCTGACGTTCAGCTTGCGGATAAGAGCGCAAAGGACGAAAGCGTTGACCTGAACCGAAAGAAGCGTTTCCCCACCCTGACCTGTCGTTCCATCGGCGGTACGCTGACTGGTGCTGTTGAAATTGGCGAGGGTGGCGTTCTGTACAGCGATGACTTGATCGAGGACTTGGAGGAAAGCCTGAATGTTGAGCGTCTAAACAACAAATACGATGCCTATCTGAACCAGCTAAAAGACCGCAAAAAGCAGGGCGCATTGGAGCTGATGGTCGGCACACGCTGGAACGTGCTTGACCCTCTGGGGCGCATCCAGAGCCAGTACGCAGACAATCCAAAGTACAGATTCCGGGTGATTCCTGCGGTTGACGAGAACGGACACAGCAATTTCAATTATGACTATGGCGTTGGCTTTGACGATGCCTACTATGCCGACATGAAAGCCAGCATTGACGATGCAACATGGTGGGCAAAGTACATGGGCAAGCCTTATGTGCGTGAAGGCCTGCTGTTCCCTGCCGATGAGCTGCGATACTTTAACGGCGTTCTGCCTGATGGAGAGCCTGATCGCAAACTCATGGTCATGGATATTGCATGGGGCGGCGGCGACTTCACCGCCTGTCCTATCGCTTATGTATACGGAGATGCCGTGTTCATCCCAGACCTTGTGTTCAATAACGGCGATAAGACCGTGACCAGACCGGAAGTCGTGGGCAAAATCGTCCAGCATAAAATCAATGTGGTGCGCGGCGAAGCCAACAACGGCGGTGACGAATATTGTGACGTGGTGGACAGCCAGCTCCGGCAGCAAGGTTATCACTGCTCCGTCCGCAGCCAACGTGCGCCAAGTGGTCAAAGCAAGCTGTCCAGAATCATCCAGTATGCGCCGGACATCAAACGGTTCTATTTCCTTGACGAAAAACACCAGTCGAAAGAGTACAAGGCGTTCATGGAACAGGTGACGATGTTCACTCAGCTTGGCAAAGTTCCGCACGATGATGCACCGGACAGTCTGGCGCAGCTTGCCGATGAATTGTATAACGGAATCAGTAAAATTGAGCCTGTCAAGAGGCCATTTTGATTAAAAACACAATATATTGTGTTCGCTGGGTCTATTTATTTGATTTCACCACTTGACAAGGCTTATAATGTACACAGGAAGTTTTGCAGCTTCCCTTAAAGGAATAGCTTGCACGCGGGGTTTTGTCATTTTTACTCGCGTGCGTGTCAACAAGCATATTCCTCCTTTCACCGGTGAAGGTTTTCTCACTCTTTCGCCTTCACCGGACTTTATATGTTGCGTTTCCAATTGTAAGGGGAATGCCAGCCTGTCTCCCCCACGGCTGGCAAGCAACGGTTCGATTCCGTTACGCAGCACAACCAACTACCTAGCTTTGCATGGACTTATTCTCCAAAACCTCCACCGCTATTCCCGGCTCTCAATGTAATGTTTAGGCATGGCATTGCAAAGAGCAGCGGTTAACCAATCAAGCCGGGTTTTTATGCTACATTAGCTTAGTATGGTTAGAGCACTCGGCTCATATCCGAGCATACATTGGTTCAAATCCATTATGCAGCACCAAAATTGCAGCCGACCCGTTTTACGTCTGTCCGACAACTGAATGTAAAGGCTGCAATGGCTTTCTCTGGGCGGAGAATAGCACGGCTGGAAGTGCGAACAGTTTCCCAGCAGCTTCTAACAGGTCTGTGCTCAACAGCCTGTTTCCAGAAATTCAACGAAAGGAGCGCTCATGCTAGTTAGAATCTGTTGCCCTTGTATCCGGCAGAACCCTATCTATAAGAACGTCCGCTGCAACCGCTATCTTGGCGAAGTAGACGGACGATACCATTTCAAGTGCGACAGATGCAAGGGCGTTATCGAAGGAGACACAAGGGAAGGATGGGTGAAAATCATCCATCCACCGGAAAAGTAAATAGCTTTTGAAGCGCAGTTTTGGCGCAGTGAGATAGACCTTAACAGGTTTGTCTTGCTGCGCTTTTTATTTTGCCGGAAAGGAGGAAAACATGGCTGAGTATCAGACGGTTGTTGGCGGCTTTTTGAATGAGCCGCTAACCGGACGTAGACCGATTGAAACGCCGGAGACGGAAATCAATCGGGCAAACGTGCTGAAAGTGGTAATGGGCAAAGCAGAGCCTATTCATCTGCTAAATAAGAACGAGATTCGCTTTCTGCACAACTACTACTTGGGTAACCAGCCTGTCCTCCATCGCACGAAGGAGTACCACGCTGAAATCACTAACCGCATTGTAGAGAACCACGCCAACGAGTGTGTGGGCTTTTACACAGGCTATATGAGCGGCACGCCTTGCTCTTATGTGCGGTCTGAAACTGCAACAGGTGACGGCGAGGAAATCGCTCGCCTGTCCAACGCTTTGCAGTATGAAGGTAAGGATGCGCTTGATCGGCGGCTCTGGCAGTGGATGTTGGAGTGCGGACAGGGATACCGCATTGTTCTTCCTGACAAAGGGTACAACGGCAATTACCCGGACGAAACGCCCCTGCTGGTAGATGTTCCAGACCCGGATATGGCGTATGTGATTTACAACTCCGGCATCGGACACAAGCCCATTGCCAATGTGCTGCACGTCCCACGCAGTTATCAGAATGACCTGAACGACCTGATTTGCGTGTATACGCCAAACCAGTACTTTGAAATCGACAACGGCAAGGTTACAAAATCGGAGAATCATTCTCTTGGAATGCTGCCGATGGTCGAATACAAGCTCAACCCGGAGCGCATGGGTCTGTTTGAACCGGCCATCCCTGTTCTGGATGCCATCAACGACCTTGAAAGCAACCGTTTGGACGGCGTGGCGCAGTTCATTCAGTCCATCATGGTGTTTACCAACTGCCTTGTGGATGATAACGCATTGAAACAGGTCAAAGAACTTGGGGCAATGTGCTTGAAATCTACAACCAGTTTGCCCGCCTCCGTTTCGCAGATTGCGAATGAGCTTGACCAGCAGCAGAGCCAGACATTGCTTGATTCCATGTTGAACGTGTACCGCAGTCTGACTGCCATGCCTAGTGCTACCGGCAGTGAGAACGCAACGTCTGACAACGTGGGCGCAGTTATCGTCCGCAACGGCTGGAATCACACCGAAGCAAGGGCGCAGCAGTACGAGAATATGTTCAAGTATGCTGAACGCCAAAGCTTGTCTGTGATGCTCAAAATTTTGCGTGACACGGCTGGTTCTAAGCTGATGGCAAGTGACATCAACATCAAACTGCCACGCCGTCAGTACGATAACCAGCAGAGCAAGGTTCAGATTTTTGCACAGATGCTCAGTCAGAGCATTGACCCGCAGTTGGCGTTTACTACGCCCGGTTTGTTCCCTGACCCGCAGGCTGCTTACGAAATGAGCAAGCCCTTCCTGATTGCCGCTGGCAAGCTGGGTGAGGATGGGAAAGCTCCGAAACCGCAGGAACGGCTTAAGCAGGATGTTACCGACACAAATGCTGGGAACATGGCTGATAAACAACCAAACAATGCGGATGAAAAAAAAGATAATGCGTGATTTTTGGAAACAGCTGTTTTGCAAACATGACTATACGCTTTCTCGTTGGCATTGGACGCACGGCATCAACGGAAACGAACCACGAGAAATGGAGTGCGAGTATATCTGCACGAAATGTGGGAAATTCAAATGGACACACCCTAACCGAAATTCGGCGCGAGAAAAATCTATTTTGGATAGCGGCATTGAGCCGTACAAAAGAATTTACCCAAAGGAATAAAGAATCACCCCGAATTTTCGGGCTGATATATTCCGGCAGGGAAGCCGGGATACAAATTTCGCAGCGTTGCAGGGAAGCAACGGTAAAAAAACGCAGGAGGAAATTAACGATATGAAACTCAATGTGTTGCTTGGTGATGCCTACAAAGAGGGCATGACCGCCGATGAAATCATTTCTGCGCTGGAAAAGGTTGCAGACCCTAACGCAGAAGTCGAGAAGCTACGCAACGCCGTGACGAAAGCCAACGGCGAAGCTGCCGAGTACAAGAAGCAGCTCAAAGCAAAGCGTACCGATGACGAGAACGCCGCGCAGGAACAGGCTGACAAGCTGGCAGAGATGCAGAAGCAGATTGAAGCCCTGACTGCCGACAAGGAGAACCTCGTCAAGGAAAAGACCCTTGCATCTTACCGTGAGAAGTTTGTTGCACAGGGTTATGACGCTGAACTGGCTGGCAAGGCTGCATCTGCACTTGCTGACGGCGACATGGACAAGGTGTTTAAGTTCCAGTCGGAATTTATGACCGCCCATGACACCGCATACAAGGCTTCTCTGCTGAAGGATATGCCCACGCCTCCGGGGGCGGATGGCAAGGGCGGCTCTGACAGCGAAGGCGTGGCGTTTGCTAAGAGCCTTGCACAGCAGAACGCAAATACTTCTAAGGCATCGAGTGACGCAATGAGTGCTTTCCATTAACAAGGAGGAAAACATGAAGTTTGCCCGAAATACGGTCAACGGAATCAACGATACCATCCTTGCTTCCAATGACTACACTGCCATTCCCTTTACCGTGACCGAAGCTATTGCGGTTAAGGCTGGCTATCCCATGACCAAAGCTGGCAAGAAGGCGACTTCCGCCACCGCAGATGGAATTCTGCTGTATGACGTTGACCCGGCAGAGAACCCCAATGCTTCCCTGCTGATTCGTGGCGTTATCGACACCAAGAAGGCCGCTGCAAGCTCTGGCTTCACCTACGATTCTGATGCAATCACTGCACTTAAGACTGCCATTCCAGGTATCTTCTGCCGTGACAACATCAGTGTGAACGCTTAATAGGAGGTAAAACAACATGGCACTGAATCTTAAGGAAGTCTTTGCCCCGGCTGCGATTGCCGCCTATTGGACGAATGACCCCACCAATGCGATGCCCTTTGCATCTGATGCACTGTTCCCCGCAAAGAAGAAGGCTGGTCTTGACCTGAAGTGGCTGCGCGGTCACAAGGGCGTTGGCGTTTCTCTGATGCCCAGCGCATTTGACGCAAAGGCTACGTTCCGTACCCGTGAGGGCTTTAAGTTCGATGAGACCGAGATGCCGTTCTTCCGTGAGGGTTATCATCTGGGCGAGAAAGACCGTCAGGAAATCCTGCGTGTTCTGGACAGCAATGACCCCTATGCTCGTGACGTGATGAACCGTCTGTACGATGACACCGCACAGCTTATCACTGGCGCACGCATTGTTCCTGAGCGCATGATCTGGCAGCTTCTGGCTCCCGCCAATGGCGTTCCGGGCATCACCATCAAGGCAAACGGTGTGAACTACATCTACAACTACGACCCGGACGGCACTTGGAAGAACACCAATTTCAAGGAAGTCTCTGCTGCAAAGTCCAAGTGGAACGTTGCCACCGCCACCCCCATTGCAGACCTGAACGCCGCAAAGGATGCTGTCCTGGCAAGCGTTGGTGAGGTCGTGACTGAAGTGTACATGAACACCGCTACCTTCCGCAACATGATCGCTGCGGACGAGGTGAAGAACCGGTTTATGACCGTCACCGCAAAGGCAAACGCCGTTCTGCTGGACGCTGAAGCACGGCAGATTATCGAATCTGCAACCGGTCTGACCATCCATCTGTACGACAAGATGTTCAAGGCAGACCAGTACAGCGCAAGCGAAAAGTACCTGCCTGATGGCATGGTAGTGGTTGCTCCGTCCGGCGCTCTGGGCAGCACTTGGTACGGCACTACTCCTGAGGAAGCCGACCTGCTGTCTGGCCAGTCCGGTGCATCCGTGTCCATCGTGAACACCGGCGTTGCCATCACCACTGAGCTGACCATTCACCCGGTCAACGCCAACGTCTATGCTTCTGAAATCGTCCTGCCGTCCTTTGAACGCATGGACGCTGTGTACTGCATCAAGGCTTACTAAGGCGAAAGGAGGAAAGCAGCATGGGAGACCAGTATTCTGAAGCGGCAGTCAAGCTGGGGCAGTACATTGCTCCTGCACTTGACCGTGAAATCACGGACGAGGACTACCCACTCTTCGACCTGCTGCTTGATTTTGCCAAGGACAAGATATTTGCACAGGGTTACCCTTTCGGCAACAGGCCGGAAGAGCTGCCCTTGCAGTATCAGTCGTTGCAGATACGCATTGCAGCGGAACTGTACAACCACATCGGCGCAAATGGACAGACGAGCTATACCAACAACGGCATTACTCGTGTGTGGGAAAGCTCTGATGTGGCGCAGTCTCTGCTGAATGAAGTGGTTCCGAGAGTAGGTGTTATCGGCTGATGTTCAATGGAAGCCCGCTGGACAAGCGCCCGCTGTGGTACTCGAACCCTGTTGGAGAGAAAACGCCTGTCGTGGACGAATGGGGCAACGAAACCGGCGAGACATCGCAAACGTGGAGTGACCCTGCAAAGCTGATGCTGAACGTCAGCCCTCCTACTGGTTCTGCGGAAGCAAGCCCTTTTGGAGCGTTCACGGATTACAGCTACGTTGTCAGTTCGTCCAGCAAGAAGCGCAACACACCGCTTTATGAAGGTACGCACGTCTGGTTTCAGACGGACGTTTCAAAGCCCTTCAATTACATTGTGGTCAAGGTCGCAGAGCATATCACGGACACGTTGTATGCGCTGAAGGAGGTGGCTGCAAGTGAAAATTAAAGTGAGGTTGAGCGATGCCGGACTTCGTGATGCGGAACGTCAGATACAGGAGTACAAGACCACCCTGAATCAAAAAGCACAGGAGCTTGCGAGGGCGTTGGCTGACAAGGGGCTTGATGTTGCGAAAGTTCGTTTTGCTAATGCCGAATATGCTGGCAGCAACGATGTTTCTTGTCGTGCTGAGCAAAACGGAAACACCTGCACCATCATTGCCGAAGGAAAAGCAGTTGCTTTTATTGAGTTCGGTACAGGCGCACATCATAACGGATATGGCGGGCAACTTCCGCCCGGTGTCGGTGCGCATGGCTCTTACGGTAAAGGGCAAGGCGCAAACCGTAGATGGTACTACTACGGAGAATCCGGCAATGCTGGCACACCTGTCAAGCAGGTGGATGGTAAAGGTCAGTTGAATTACACCGATGGTAACGAACCAGCTATGGCTATGTGGGGGGCTGCTGAGGAAATGGCTTCTCAAGTTGAAGCAACGTGGAGGGAGGTTTGGAATAGTTGATCGATTATTTCAATTCTATCTTCACGGCTGTTGCTAAAGAACTGCGGAAACAGGTTCCCGGCATCTTCGTTACTGGTGAAATCAACGACAGTAACGTCAAGAAGTTCCCGTGTGTGCAGATAGAGGAAAACAACAATGTTCCAACTCACAAGGATTCTTCCAGACGAAGCAAGTATGCTGCCATTTCCCTGCGTGTACGTGTCTATTCCAACAAAACCAGCGGACGCATTGCAGAAGCCCGCTTCATTGTGGACATCGTGGATTCTGTATTGGAACCGCTAAATTTCTATCGAAAATCGTTTGCCCCGTTGAATGGGCTGTACAACAATTCCGTCTATCGGATTGATTGCAGCTATGGGGCAACAATTGGAGAGGACGGAATGATTTACCGAAAATAAGGAGGTAAACATTCTATGAGTACTGCTATCTCCGGTCTGAATACCACCCTGTATTGTGGCGACAGCGCAACCGCCCTGACGAAGCTGTGCGACATCAAGGATGTGCCCGACCTGATCTCCGAGCCGAACCTTCTGGATGCCACCACTCTGTCTGACCCCATGCAGGTCAACATCTTTGGCATCATCCAGAGTGACACCAAGTCCTTTACTGCCAACTACAACAAGACTGACTACAAGAAGGTCAAGGAAGCTGGCTACGATGAGACTTCCGAGAGCAACACCGTGAAGTATTACGCCCTGAAGATGCAGGACGGCTCCGGCTTCACTTGGCAGGGTATGCATCAGGTTGGTCTGTCTGGCTTTGGCGTGGACGAGGTTGTGGAAATGACCATCAACTGCATCTTCACCAAGAAGCCTGAGTTCAGCGAGACCCTGACTGTCAACGGCGGCTAAACCGCAAAAAATCGAATCAATCAAACCGGGCAGAACTGAACATCGGATTTGGTTCTGCCCCTATTTATAAAGGAGAGCATTTATTATGGCTGCAAAGGTTATCAATTTTCATTCCCCCGATGGCAAGAACACTTACGAGCTGACTTTCACTCGTGACAGCGTGGAAGCTACCGAACGTGCAGGCTTTCAGATTGGCCAGTACACCCAGATGACCAACCTGCTGTCCAACTCCCGCGCCCTGTTCTACGGCGCGTTTATCGCCCGGAATCGTGGCATCAAGCGTAAAGTCGTGGACGAAATGTTTGCCCACATCGACGAGAAGGAAGAGCTGATGGCTGCGCTGCTTGAGATGTTCATGGATGCTTCTAAGTCTCTGCTGGCAACTGATACTGAGGACAAGACCGCAAAAAACGCAACGTGGGAGATTGTGTAACTGCACAATCTCAGGAACCAGACGGAGAGAGAGAACCGTTTTCCTTCTCCAAGCTGTTCCACGATGTAGAAGCCTATTACATCTCCATCGGCATGACCTATGACCAGTTTTGGTACGGCGATGTCTGGCTAGCGAAGGTCTACCGTGACGCAGAGGAGCTGCGGGAACGCAGAGCCAATGTTGAGGCGTGGAGAAATGGCTTTTACATGGCATCTGCGCTTTCCTCTACGGTTGGCAATATGTTCCGAAAGAAAGGGTCTAGCCCCATCAAGTACATGGATAGACCGATTCCCCTTACTCAAAAGGAGAAAGACGAGTATGAATACCAACGCGCAGTTGAGGCGCAGGAGCGAATCAAGAGAATGATGTTCTCTATGATGGAAAGTGATGGTGGTAGTGATGGCTGATGTTGATATTACGAGCTTATCCGTAGAAATTTCTGCGGAATCGCAGGGCGCAGAGCTTAATATCGACAAGCTCGCTACCGCCATTTCTAATTTGCGGACGAAAGGCAACGTCACAAAGGTTGTAAACAGCCTTGACAAGCTGGCCGGTTCCATTGCGACGCTGAAACAGGCATCCGCTGGAATGTCCGGGCTGGACAAAATCACCAGCTTTTTGAATGGGCTTTCCAACGTAAACCCGACCGCAAGCGCAAAGAGCATCAGCACGGTCGTGAATGCCATCAAGAAGATTCCCGCGGCAGTCTCTGGATTAAACGGAACGGATTACTATGCTCTGAAAGACAATATCAGAGAGGTTGCAAATGGTCTTTCGCAGTTATCTATTTTGGATGCTGGAAATCTCAAATCCGTTGGAAGTTCCATCAATGCGCTTGGAAAAATTCCGGAGCTGACAAACAAACTTGACTCCAAAACTCTTGACGCATTTGCTGTCGCTTGTGAAAAAATCTCAACTTCTCTTACTCCCCTTGCATCTCAGCTCGACAAGGTCGGTAATGCTTTTGCAAAGCTCCCTCCGCAGTTGAGCAAGGTGGTTACACAGGCAAACCGTGTGACTGCTGCCAACGAAAAGCAGCGCAAGAGCTATCTCAGCCTGTCCAATCAGATGAACGGCTTTATGCGGAACATGGCAAAGCTGGTTTCGTTGAAAGCTATCGCTGAGTATCTTGGAAACGCTGTTGCGAAGTTCAATGACTTCTATGAAGCAACAGACCTGTTTCATAATGCTATGGGCAATTTGAGCGGTGAAGCCGATACGCTCATTAGCAAGATGCAGGGGTTGCTTGGCGTTGACCCGACCAAAGCGATGACTTACATGGCTACCATCCAGAGCTTGGGTACTTCGTTTGGTCTGACCAGCGACAAAGCATATATTCTGTCCAAGAATCTGACCCAGCTTGCCTATGACGAAGGTTCCTATTGGAACAAAAACGTTGCAGAGACCTTTACCGCAATGTCCTCCGCAATCTCTGGCGAGATTGAGCCTATTCGCCGTTTGGGCGTTGACCTGTCTCAGGCACGGTTGCAGCAGGAGCTTCTAGCCTTGGGCTTTAACAAGCAGGTTTCTAGTCTGTCTCAGGCGGATAAGGCGGTTCTGCGTTACATTGCCATTATGAAGCAGACTGCCAATGTGCAGGGCAACCTTGCACAGACCATCCAAAGCCCTGCGAACCAGATTAAGATTCTGAAAGCGCAGTTGGATATGCTGGCGAAATCTGTTGGCTCTCTGCTCTACCCTGCCATGAAATCCATTCTTCCCCCGCTGATTGCGGCCGTCCAACTTATCCGAGAATTTGTCCAGTGGGTTGCAAAGCTGATGGGTGTGAAGGTCGTGTTTACTGATTTCACTAAAAGCGCTGACAGCGTTGGTGGCATCGGTGACGCAATGGATGACACGGCCGATTCGACAAAAAAAGCCGCCAAAGCCCTCAAGGATTACACAATGGGTTTTGATGAACTAAACATCATTGACCCAACGCAGGGAAGTTCAGGCTCTAGCAGCGGTGCATCTGCTGGCAACCTCTTGGGCGATGTAGACCTGTCCGGCTACGATATGTTCAAGAACTATGTTGGCAACGCCGTGGACGAAATCAAGGCAAAGCTGGAAAAGCTTGCGCCATTGATTGCTGGTATTTCTGCCGGATTTGCAACGTGGGCTATTGGCAACGCTTTGCTTGAAGCTCTCAATAAAATCAAAGGCGATGGCTCTTTAATTGAAGGAATTCTCAAGCTTTGGAAGTCTCCCATTATGGGAGCAGCTGTCGCTGTTGGCATCATGGTTGCTCGTTTTGTTGACCTGTACCAAAACAGTGAGGCGTTCCGAAAAGGCCTTGAACGTGTTCGAGCTATGATTTACCTTGCTGCGGAAGGGCTTAGGCAGGGTTGGAATATATCACTCACCGATGGAAAACTCGGAGAATCCATCAAATACCTGAAAGAATCTTTTTCTAACTTAAAGCAAGTAATCTGGAATCTCATTCCAGAAAGTTGGCAGGAGGGCATTTCTTCTGCGTTCAAAACAATCTCTGACGTTGTAAAAGACCTTGATCTTGATGTTGGCGATTTAATTACAACACTTATGGGCATCGGTCTTATTGTTAGCGGTCATCCTGTAGCCGGTCTTGCTGTTCTTGGTTTTGAAGCTATCACTGTTGCAGTTCGTGGTCTTGGTAGCGAAAGTCAAAAAGAAGCTTTTGAGATGGAAACGGACTGGTTCAATGCTTTCAAGTCTATGGGCGAAAAAGTTGCTGATTTTGTAGGTGACGCAATTACAGCCATTGGAAACCTTATCAATGATTTCGCAATTTTTATTGGATGGATTCAGAACGGTGTTTCCGAAACTGACAGGCTTGACTTACAGATGAACGGTAACTTCATCGAGAATGCCGTCATGGGCATTGCTCAGCTGATTCACGATATCGGAGTGTTTGTCGGATGGATTACTAATGGAGTAAGTGAAACCGATCGTCTTGATATTCAGATGAACGGTAACTTCATCGAAAAGGCGGCTCTTGGTTTTGCTGACCTTATCAATTGGGTAAAGGATGTTGTTACATGGTTCGTACATCTCGATGAACACGTCGAAAACGGTGCGAAAGCTGTTCGTGGATTTATCGATGATATCAAAACGTGGGCAAAAGATGCCGCAAAAGCTGCTTCCGATATGGTAACAGCCGTTGCAAATGCTATTGCTTCTCTTCCTTCCAAAATGTTTGAAGTGGGCAAAAACATTTGGCAGGGCCTCGTAAATGGTATCAAAAGCGGCATTGAAACCGCAAAAGGCGCTGCGGCAAATCTTGCAAAAGCTATTATTGATAAGTTTACGAACGACACTGAAATTCACTCTCCCTCCGCTCTGTTTGAGCGCTTTGGTGAATTTATTGATCAGGGTCTTGCAAACGGTATCACTGCAGCACTTCCTTATGTTGAACAAGCTATGACCAATCTGGCAAACGTTGTTCAACAGAAGGGCAACGAGATGATTGACTATGGCACGACCACCGCAACGAATTTCGTTGATGGCTTCTTCAACGGCCTGAGCAGCAAGTGGCAGGAACTTGATTCCGGTTTGCAGAGCGACTTCTTCGGCACAGTGCAGAACCTTTGGAATGCTGTGCAGAGCGGAGATTTGAAAACGGTCGGAACAACTGCGGCAGCTATTATTTGGCAAGCGATGGGAGAAAAAAATCGTTCCGAGGTAAAAACGTATGCAGCAGACTTGATTTCTCAACTGTCTGACGTTCTAAAGAAAGCAGCCGGAACGCTATTTGATTCTGCATTGCAAATTGGCAAAAACATCTGGAAAGGCATTACCAATAATTTTGGGGATATTGTAAAAAGCGTATCTCAGCTGGGGCAAAAAATTTACAATGGATTTTCCAGCTTAAAAGTTCCACTTACAAATGCAGGCTTTTCTATCAGCAACGGATTACTTGGAGGCCTCGTTAGTAAATTCCCTGAAATTTTAACAGGCGTTGCTGGGGTAATCACATCTATTGGCGGCGCTTTTATGGGCATGCTGGAATCGATTGGTAGCGTCCTGACAAGTTTAGGAATCCCAACGGGTGTGCTGATGCTTGCTGGCGGAATTGCAATCGCCGCCGCAATTGCTGGTATTGTTGCAAGTTTAGGCGGATCCAGATCTTCAGTGAACCAAGATTATTCCAGCTATCCTGGAACAAGCGGATATGATTCCTCTACCGGGTCTACGACATCTACTGGAAGTTACTATCCAAGCTCTTCTACAAGTGGAGTAAGCGCATCCGACTTGAGGAGCGCAGTTCATGATGGTTGCTATGATGCGTTTCTTGATATTTTCCAGCGCTATGGTGATGAAATTACCGGTGGTAAAGAAGTCAGGCTGTTCATCGACGGAAAGCAGATTACCGCTTCGGTTGAAAAGCAGCAGGCTGACCGCGGCGTGCAAATCATGGGTACGGAAGTGTATAGCTATTAAGGGAGGGACGGTGAATTATGCAAGCTCTTGTATCAGTGAACGGCGTAGATTTGCCAGAACCTTCTTCTTATAGCGCAACAACTTCAACCATCGTTGATTCTGGCCGCAACGTGCAAGGCAAGGTTGTTGGCTCTGTGGTTCGACACGATGTTGCAAAAGTGGCTCTTAAGTGGAAATACCTTACCGCAAAACAATGGGCTTCCGTTATCGGCCCATTCACTAGAAACTTTTATTGCACGGTGCGATTTTACAATCAAGCAACAGCTTCTTATTCCACACGTCAGATGTATGTTTCCGACCGAACGGCCGGAATGTGGCGAAGGGGCCCAAACACTGGAAATGTAATGGGCTGGACGGATTGTTCTTTGAGCCTTGTTGAGGTCTAAAGGTGGTGGATTTTATATGTCTGTAAAGCCGTCCGATAAGTGGCTTTCGCAATATAATAATACGCTTGTACCCGAAACTTTTATTCAGATTACTTATCATGCAGCTGATGATGCGGCACAAACGGACGCTATTGCAAGTTCAGGTTCGCAAACCGTGTTTAGCAACGTGGCATCCATCACCGATCTCGACACTTCCGTTTCCGGAAATTATGCGACTGCTGAAACTAATTTTTGGGTTTTGGATGGAAGTCTTGGTATCGTTCCGGATTCCGAACCGTATCAAGAATGTGGCTATGTAAGCGGTGAATGCGTATCAAGCTCCAATCATCCAACCATCACATTTTCTTTTAGTAAAACCCACGAAGAAAAAATACCGGGCCTGACAATCGTTTGGTCTGAAATTTTAAATGAATGGGCAAAAACATTTAGAATTTCCGCTTACAAAGGAACCGCTCTTTTCTTGCAAAAGCAAATTGACAACAACGATTCCATCGAAACTTCAATTGAATTTGAAATTTCCAATTATGATTCGGTTGTTATTGAGGTTCTTGAATGGTGTATTCCAAACCGAAGAGCTCGTATCTCGCAAGTAGAATTTGGACAGCGTGTGAGATTTAGTAAAACAGACCTTCTGTCGTATTCCCATAAATCAAAACGTGACCCAATTTCCGGCCAGCTTTCTAAGGATTCGATTTCTTTTTCCATTGATAACAGCGATCAAAAATGGAATCCTATCAACCCTGACGGTCTCTACAAGTATTTGTATGAACGCCAAGCTGTTTTTGTAAAGTATGGCATGGACTTGGACGGACAGACCGAATGGATTAACGGAGGTAAGTTTTACCTTTCTAGTTGGAGTATTCCTTCTAATGGCATTACCGCTTCCTTTGAAGCTCGAGATGCTTTAGCATTTTTAATCGATTCACCATACACCGGAAGAAAAAGCGGAACTTTATACGAAATGTGTTATGACGCTTTGGAACTTCTTGATGTTTCTGGCATCAGCTATTACATCAATGAATCTTTGAAGGATTATACAGCTGATTTTAGTAACGGAAATTCTTCGTATAAAAACGCTGATGTGCTACAGCTTTCCGCTAACGCAGCCGGTATGGCTTTGTATCAGACAAGAAGCGGTGAGATTCGGATTGACCGAGTTCCGTACCTTCCTGAAAACAAGTCCGACATTTACGAAATCACCGAAATCAATGATTATCAGTATCCGGAGATCACTTTTTCTAATAAGTTAAAAAACATCTCTTACTCTCTAAATGGAGTTTCGTCATTGTATCCGAATGGTGCTACTGGCGATGGCGTTACGCAAAGTGTAAACAATGCACTTATCTCTTCCTCCATTGTCTCCCAGCCCAAAAATGTTCTAACTGAAAGTTATAAAGTGCTTTCTAACCGTCGAAAAGCCACCCTGTCTTATCGTGCCAGCCCACACAACGATGCTCTTGATTTTGTCAAGCTCAATCATCAGTTTGGATATTCTTCTAACTTGTTGATTACGGACGTTTCTTACACGTTTAATGGCAGCTTTAAGGGCTCCGTTACCGGGTATATGATTGAAGATGTTGATTCGTTACAAATCGATGCTTCTGAAATTTACTTGCATCCTACCGATACGATTACACTCACTGCAACGCTTACCCCTGCGTCTGCCGATTCCCCTGTTATTGTTTGGAATGCATCTCCCGCTGGTATCGTTGAACTGAATGTCATCAAGAACGAACGCGGTGTATCTGTCTGCAAAGTCACGTATTTACACAGTGGAAAGGCAACGATCACAGCTACAGTCGCAAGCCTTTCCGCTTCTTGCAACGCTACTACGATTGCGGACGAGATTTCCAACCTCAAAGAAGGCGATACCGTTTACATCTCCGTCGCTGGCGTTTACACTGCTTTTCTTGTCTCAAAGCATAATTATGAGCCTGAATTAAACGGGACCGGAAGAACGCTTTTAGCGCATAAAGACCCGATTTTTGGCAACGGTACAGAGGATTTTGCGTGGGATAGTAAAATGACAACTCCCGCAGAGTATTCGACCAGCAGCATTGATGCCTTATTAAACGGAAACGTAAAAAATTCTTTTTCTGATTTTATGCAGAAAAAAATCGGCAAAACTACTTTTTATTATACTCCCGCGTTCAAAAAAAATGATTCTAACGAGTACGTACCTTCTGCTGTGTCTACTCTATCTCGCAGTATATTTTTACCTTCCGCAAAAGAAATATACTACGGATTTCCCGATAACAGTAGTGGTATTAACGAAATTTGGGGTTATGGATGCAACGCAGAAGGAAGCCCGCTCCCTACAGCAAAAGAACTTCTGAGAAATCCTTTTTTTATGGTCGGAGACGTTTACAGCCCGTATCAGCAGTGGACGAGAACTCCCGTTACCCATCTTGAATATTTTGGCATGGGCCCTTCTGTTGGAAGTATCTATTATCGTTCTATTGTTGTTTCAGGATATTGGGACAAAGCACATCTTGGTAATTCTAATGACGAAGAATTATTTTTTTATGATTGTATCGGTTCTGGGGACGCAAACTATAAGTGCTATCATTACATGTTTACCGTTCCGAGTAATTTGCCTATTGGGTATCAAAACAGAGTTGAGGAAGAATAATTTATGGATCGTTGGATTACAGACCGCACGCAATCAGATGTTGACCGTGTGAAAGAAATTACCGCAAAGGCGAGAACAGGCACGTGGACAAAAGCCGAACAATCGGAATGGCTTGCCGGAATGAAGGGCGCTTTAAGTTATACGGATTTCAACCGCATTGAATCCGGCATTCAAGAACTTGGCTCCATTGTTGGCGCATCTGTTTCTGTTCGGACTGATTGGACAGTCGATGGATATATGAAAGTCTCCGATGCAACACGCTGGCTTTCTAACATCAAATCCATTCGCACTAAATGCTCTGGCCCATCTGCTATTGCAGATACGCCAGAAAGCATGAATAAACTCGATTTTTCAACAATGAATCAAATCGAGCAAATTTTGTTCGACATTGAAACGCTTGCTAAAACATACGTTACGTTTTCCGGTGAATACATGACAGGAGATGGACAATATGGTTTTTGAAGACCGTGTGGCAAAATATCCGGGTCGGTGGACAATGGTAAAATCGGATGGAACATCCGAAATTGTCACTCTTATCCGAAATGACGAGCCAACAAAAGAAGGAACGCCAATCAACGCAGCCACCTTAAACGAGCTGAGTACTGTTGCGGGAGCAATTAACGCAAAGGAAGAATCCATTTCAGCAGCGCAGGCTGCTGCATCTGAAAGGGCTAAAGCAGAACAAGCGGCTACAAATTCTGCGAAAAGCGAAAAAAATTCGAAAGCGTCCGAGACGGAGTCTGCCAAAAATTTGCAAGGGACCAAAGAGTATTTCGAGCAAGTGCGCACCATCACCATTGGTGCACAGGGCTGGTACGCCACGCCGGAAGCCCTCAAGACTGCTGTTCCGGTGGGCGAAAACGGCTGGTGGGCAGTGGTCGGCACGACCGACACCATCTGGACGTGGGACAGCGACACGGGCGCGTGGAAAGACAGCGTACAGAAGGCCGATCTGTCCGACTACTACACACGGGAACAAGTAAACAGGCTTCTTGAAGTGCAAAAGCTTGCAGACCATCCCGTGGGCAGCATCTACCAGAGCACCGACCCCACCAGCCCTGCCGCCCTGTTTGGCG
>ERZ773237.354-NODE-354-length-54029-cov-6.560881_pt1 | contig 54029 bp, 36 predicted proteins | sample MGYA00580990_ERZ773237 | MGnify/ENA primary metagenome ERZ773237 (study PRJEB29015, sample SAMEA2737749) | human gut metagenome | biome: human gut; feature: human-associated habitat; material: faeces | place: China | collected 2012 ...
ACTAATCTGCCTTATAAAGTGGCAGATATGAGTTTGGCCGAATTCGGTCGCAAAGAGATCGAGATCGCCGAACACGAAATGCCGGGATTAATGGCGCTACGCCAGAAATACGCCGATCAGAAACCCTTGAAAGGCGCACGTATCACCGGCTCACTGCATATGACTATTCAGACGGCGGTGTTAATCGAAACATTAGTTGCGTTGGGAGCGGACGTTCGCTGGGCTAGCTGTAACATCTTCTCCACACAGGACCATGCGGCGGCGGCTATCGCAGCTGATGGCGTACCGGTATTCGCTTGGAAAGGCGAGACGCTGGAAGAATATTGGTGGTGTACGGACATGGCGCTTCGTTTCCCGGAAGGTAAAGGCCCTCACATGATTGTTGACGATGGCGGCGACGCTTCCTTGCTGATTCACATGGGCTATCGTGCGGAGAACGACGCGGAGACCATCAACCGCAAAGGCGGGAATCATGAGGAACAGGTAATTCTAGATACATTAAATCGTATCCTTCAAGAAGATAACAGCCGTTGGCACCGTACGGTAGCCGAGATGAAAGGTGTGTCGGAAGAGACGACCACCGGCGTTCACCGTCTGTATCAGATGATGGAGAAAGGTGAGTTGCTGGTTCCGGCTATCAATGTTAATGACTCCGTGACGAAATCCAAGTTCGATAACTTATATGGTTGCCGTGAGTCTTTGGCGGACGGCATCAAGCGGGCTACGGACGTAATGATCGCCGGCAAGGTGGTAGTCGTTGCCGGATATGGTGACGTAGGTAAAGGCTGCTCTCACTCCATGCGCTCTTACGGGGCCCGTGTACTCGTGACCGAGATCGATCCGATCTGCGCCCTGCAAGCCGCTATGGAAGGTTTCGAGGTTACGACCATGGAAGAGGCCGTGAAAGAGGGTAACATCTTCGTTACGACCACCGGAAACTGCGATATCATCACGATCGAGCATATGACACAGATGAAAGACCAATCGATCGTATGTAACATCGGTCACTTCGACAACGAGATACAGGTGGATAAGCTTGTCAACTATCCGAATATCAAGCACACGAATATCAAGCCTCAAGTGGACAAATATACGTTCCCGAACGGAAACTCCATCTTCTTATTGGCAGAGGGACGCTTGGTAAACTTAGGTTGCGCTACGGGACACCCATCATTCGTAATGAGCAACTCATTTACGAACCAAGTTCTTGCCCAGATGGATTTATGGCAAATGGCCTATGAGGTAGGCGTATATCGTTTGCCGAAACGTTTGGATGAGGAAGTTGCCCGCCTACACTTGGAACGTATCGGCGTGAAATTATCTACATTATCACAAAAGCAAGCTGATTATATCGGCGTACCGGTAGAAGGACCGTACAAGGCTGATCATTACAGATACTAATTAATTGAAGATTGAAAGTTGAGAATTGATAATGAAGGGAGGGCAGCTCCTGTAGTTCTCGATTCTTAATTTTCAATTTTCAATTCTTAATTTTCAATTACCATGCGTTTCGCTATTCTCTCCCCCATTTATCCCTATCGTGGCGGTATCGCCCAATTCAGCGGGATGCTCTATACGGAATTAGTAAAAGAAGGTCATGAAGTAAAGGCTTTCAACTTCAAACGTCTTTATCCGGATATCTTATTTCCCGGCAAGACTCAATACGTAGAAGCGGGAGACCGTGCGATCGAAATCGAGAGCGTGCGAGTATTAGATAGCGTCAACCCGGTTAGTTATTTCAGTACCGTAAACGCCATTCGTTCCTATGCGCCGGACGTACTGATTATCTCTTACTGGATGTCCTTTTTCGTTCCCGGATACGCCCACGTAGCAAATCGGATGAAAAAGCATTGTAAGGTAATCACCCTTATCCACAACGCGATTCCCCATGAGCCGCGTTTCTTCGACAAGCCTTTAGCTTCGTTACTTTTCAAGCAATGCCATGGCTTTATCGTGATGAGCGATAACGTGCGGTATGATTTGCGGAAACTTTACCCGGGCGCTAAATATATCCAGAACCCACACCCGCTTTATAATCATTTCGGGAGTAAGATCAACAAGAACGAGGCATGCCGGAAATTAGGAATCCATCCGTCCAAAAAGAATCTTCTATTCTTTGGACTGATACGGGATTATAAAGGATTAGACCTGCTGATAGAAGCGATGGGACAGCTTAACGAGGATTACCATCTCATTATAGCCGGCGAATGTTACGGTAGTTTCGAGAAGTATCAGGCTCTGATCGATGCATCTCCGGCAAAAGAACGTATATTCGTCCACTGTGAATATATCAGCGACGAGGAAATCCCCATTTATTTCTCAGCGGCGGATGCCTTAGTACTCCCCTATCGCTCCGCCACTCAAAGTGGTGTCGTATCCGTAGCCTACAATTACGATTTACCTATGTTAAGTACTCCCGTAGGCGATTTCAAGAACAGCATCGAAAAGCCGGGTACAGGCATCGTAGTGCCTGAGATATCCGCAACGGCCCTCGCCCAAGGTATCGAGGAACTTTTCACCCCCTCACAGCAAGCCACCATCCCTGCGAACATATCCAAAGAAAAAGCAGCTCTCTCGTGGGAAACCCTAACGAGAAAACTGCTCGATTTTATCAATAGCGGTTTCATCTAGTTGTAGAGACGGGGTGTGCCCCGTCTCTACAACCAACCGGAATTTATATCTCTTTTTGCTTTCTAGCTTTCCAAACCGAATATCCTACCGCACCAATCAATAACAACAAGATAATCAACGAACTGAAAGAGGTAATATAAGCCGCCGTAATATAACCTTGCGGTCTAAACTCAAATACGATCTGATGCTCTCCCGCAGGAACTAACATAGCTCGTAATATCCAATCCGCCCGGAAATGCGAAGCGGGCTTACCATCAATAGTTACCTCCCATCCCGGTTGATAATAGATCTCTGAGAATACCGCTAATTGCTCAGAATTCGTCTTCGTCGTATAAACTAATTTATTAGGGCGATAACTATCCAATGTTATCGTAGCAGTAGAGTCCAATTGAGGCGTGAAACCTTTCACCTCATCAGCGAAACGTTTATCGACAACCGCCGTCGTTAACGGATTGATCGTATTCAACGCCGCTATTTCCGCATCCGCATTCTCCACGACCTCCACTTTATCCACAAACCAAGCGTTGCCGAAAGCAAACGGATTCCTCAAAGGCGGTTGCTCCGGATTATAGATAATATAACGTGTATTGAGCATATTCAAGGACGGGCAAGCAGCGAACGCCCCCATCAAATCCTCTGCGGTCTGCGCTTTCTGGAAAGCCCCGATAACCGAGTTAAGCTCTCCTTGCAGACGGTGGTCGATCAATTCTTGGTACCGTCTCAATTTAGCGGCATAGTAACCGCCGATGGAGTGGTGATAATAAGATACACTAGTCTCTTGAAATGGATTATTTAACGTCACTACACGATAAGAAGGATCTTTATCCTTAAAGATCTCTTGGTCCGCAACAGTCTCCTTATACACGTCCACAGCTTTCTGACGAACAAAATCACCATCATTCAAATAACGTTTATCGACAGTCCACAAATCAGCCAACATCAAAACTGCCACACCTATTCCCACAATCGTACCAGCCTTCTTTCGATCTTTTACCGTATAATACCAGAATAATAAAGCGGCACCCAGCAATATAAAAATCAGAGAGCGCATAGCATCCGCGGAAGCCAAAGAAGCCCGATCCATCAATAAGGCATTATAGTACCAATCCGGTAATTGGTATTGAGCATCAAAAGAGGAACGGAAATCAAGTAACATGCTTGGCATCACCCAAAGGATCAAGCACAATCCACCCGTAATCGCTAAAGAAACGATTAACCCCCTTTTAAATAAAGCATCATCCACTTTTCCCGACACGATCTCTTTCAGCCCCCATATCGCTATGATGGGAAATACCATACCCGGAATAACCAAAGCCATCTCCACCGTACGGAATTTATTATACATCGGTAAATAATGGAACATAAAATCATTAAAACCATCAAAATTACGTCCCAAAGCCAAAAAAATCAAGAACACCGAACCAGCGAACAGCCACCACTTTATCGGGTTCCGGATCACGAACATTCCTATGATAAACAAGAAACAAACCAACGCTCCAAAATACACCGGTCCCGAAGTAAACGTCTTCTCCCCCCAATAGGTAGGAGCTTGTACTTCTTTTCCTACTTGAGCCCCCTTTGCCCTTAATTCCTTATACAATTCAGAGTCCGGTCCTAACATACCTCCGGATCCCCCTCCATAAGCATTAGGAACCAGCAATGTCAATAGCTCACCTTTACCATAGCTCCAGGCAAAAGCATAATCCTTATCCAGGCCCGAAGAGATTTTCTCTCCGGAAGCCGTAGTAGTAGTCAATTCCGTAGCACCACGGATAGAGTTCTTGCCAAGATCCCAATGAGCATACATATTTTGAGCGTTGGGAAGAATCGCTAATATAACGCAACCAACCATAATCACGGTCACTTTGCCTAACTCTTTGTATGTTTTCTCTCGTAGTTTAGCGAACACGTACCCCAGATAAACAAACAAACAAAGCAGCAATAAATAATAAGTGATCTGGATATGTCCATTCGATATGGATAAGGCAACTCCCAACAAGAATACGATTCCTCCCCACAAATACTTACGTTTGAACAGGAGCGCCATACCCGCAAGGGTTAGCGGCATATAGGCAATGACATATGCTTTCGTTATATGCCCGGCTTCTATAATGATTATATTATAAGAAGCTAACGCAAAAGCGATCGAGCCCGCAAGGGCCAGCCACCAATTCACCCCCATTACACACATCAATATATAAAAACATACCAAACCGGTAAATACCATGCCCGCATTCAAATAACCGATATCTTTTAATGGTGCCTCTAATAAAGTATACCCAGGCAACTTAGGGGCAGGATTCCCATATCCTCCCGCATAGGGCATTCCTCCAAACATGGCATCAGACCAAACGCTAAATTCACCGGGCTGGGCGGATTTCTCATATTTCTCCATCTGGCTACCTCCCATGCCAACAGCTTTCTCCATGTCTCCCTGACGAATCGATTTACCCTCAAATACGGCCGGGGCAAAATAAACCACTGTCAGCACCAAGAACACGGCTACAGCAGCGATATGCTTCCCCCATTTTTGCATTATACTCCGCATAAAACTTATTTATATTTAATTATTTATACTCTACCTTTAAACCATTTGGCAAAATAGAAACGTACGGCGAACCAACCATGCAATGCGATTGTCGAGACTTTCCCATAATATTTGCACATAATCTCATACCGCTCTTTCAAGGAAGCTTTCCGATTGGCGCTACTTAATCCTTCCTCCAAGAAGTCAGACAAAACCAGATGCGTATTATGCACTCTTTTCGCACGCTTCAGACATTGGATGCACCAATCATAATCGGCCGTCAAACGATAATCCGTATTATATAACGGAGCTATCTCCCGTTTTGATATAAACGACTGGTGACAAACCAACATTCCCATTCGAAAACCCTTCCAACTGAGTCTCTCCGGAGCCTTCAACCTGCGCATCCCCAACGATTTGCCCGCCGCGTCAACGATCCGGGTCTCTCCGTAAATCACGTCTGGCAAAGATACTTTCTTTTTCAAAGACGCCACAATTCTTTGCACGGTATCTGCGGTATAAAGTGTATCGCCCGCATTCAAGAACCACACATAGTCCCCCGTGGCTCGCCTTAAACCTTTATTCATGGCATCGTACAAGCCTTTATCAGGCTCGCTTATCCAAGAAGCGATACCGGACTCATATTGCTTGATGATCTCTACGGTCTTATCCTTCGACGCTCCGTCAATCAATATATACTCGATATTCGGATACGACTGGCTAAGTACGCTCAATATCGTACGCTCCAACCATCGCTCCGCATTATAGGTGATCGTTATGATCGAAAATGTAGGTTGCTGATTCATTTTTCCTTCTTTGTTTTATAAGCCTGTTTCGGATGATTTGGGGTATTGGGATATAAGCGCGTCAAACGCCCCGTTGACAGAAGCAAAGGTATAAACTCATTTTTTATATAAGCAGGATTTCTATTCACGAAAGACGCTATTTCTTCTATCGTTAAATAGGCATTCAAACAACAAGCTACTATAGAATCCATCATCTCTGCTTTACTCATTCTTCGGACTCTCTTTGAGGCCATATCCGAAGGTCGCAAGGTTTCATTCAAAGGTCGCAAGGTTTCACCTAAAGGTCGCAAGGTTTCACCTAAAGGTCGCAAGGTTTCATCCGCAACATAAGGCGATTCAACAATCTGTTTAGACATAAAAGTCAAATACAAGAATCCCATCTTATACTCATACACAGGAGCAGATAATCCCTCAGCTACACAGTTATCAATAATACGCTGTGTCCCTCTTCCCCAGCTTTCAATAAAACCAGCCTTGTAAAAGACATCCGCAATCAATTTATTATGAGGTCTGGAAGGGTGAGGCCTAGATAAGTCCTCTACCGTAATATCCTGCAAACGAGCCTCATTCCCCATTACTAACTTATCGTCATAAATACGGATTTGTATTTCGGAAGAGACAAAATATTCGCGATGAATAATCGAGTTCAATAGGGCTTCCCGCAAGGCCTCATAGGGATAAACTAATTTCTCGCGCCGATGAATCCCTTCATAAGATATATAACTTAACAAGTATTTTGTTCGCAAGATATCCAACGCCCGATCAACCTGCTGAATCAAATTGCCCTCAATGATATCAGTCGTCAGTACTTCAGTCTCCGAAAGGAACTTACCGATCTTTATCCGAGCCTGTAGCACATATTTTTGTACATTCTTTCCAAACAAGACCACAGCGGCTCTACCTCCGACTACTAAATTCAATCGTTTCATTAAAGCCAATATATCTGTTTCCTGCTCAATGGAAGGAACCCTATCCTTAGCTAATAACTTAAAACGTTCTACAGTTTCTATATCTATATCATCCAAAGAGAAATCTTCCTCAACCACACTCTCCCACGTCAGCCCCATTTTCGCAGCAAGAAACATATTCAACTGATTCCCCTGCAATTCAGAAGTAACACTTCCACTCCGAGTATAATATCGCCCGTGTACAGAAATCGGCATAGCAGAAGGCTGAACTTCTATCTCTAAATACTCTTTACCATTACTCTCTTTTAAATGGACAAGAGGCATAATTCCGGTTTTCTGGGCAATAAAATTAGGAAGTCTCTCTATTAGTTTCTCTGGATGCTCTATGCCAACAACCGTCCCATTATCATTTAAACCAATATACAACACGCCTCCCTGCGTATTACAAAAAGCAGAGACATAACGAGTATATTCGTCATGCCATGATTCCTTAAATTCGATATGCTGGTCTTCTTTCATTCTATTCACGCTTATTACACAGACTCTGATACAAAGCTATATATTTTTTGGCAATAATCGATTCCTTATAACAATCATGTACCTTGCGGATACAAGCCTCATCTAATCGCAAAGACTCTCGATTATCGATTACCCACTTGATACCCGTAGCCAAGTCATCCGTATCCTTATATTTCGCCAGGTATCCATTTTCCAAGTGGTTTATAATATCAGTCTGTCCGCTATTATCAAAACTCACCGCCGGACAACCACAAGCCATCCCTTCTATAATAGTCTGGCCAAAAGTCTCATACAAAGAAGCTACCACCGTTACGTCAGCTGCGGCATATAATTTCGCGATCATAGAAGGATCACTCAAAGATCCCATCCATACATAAGAAATCGGAATTTCCGACAAAAAAGAATCATCCCCTTTGATACCTCCAAACAAAACCAAGAAATAATCTTCCTCTCCTTTCCTCTCTTTCAATATAGATAAAGCCTTGACAAGATATTCAAAACCTTTAATCGGATCATTGATACGTGCGGCTCCCATCAAGATGATTTTCTTATCCAAAGGTAAAGATAAGCTCTTCCTAGCCTCCGCCTTATCAGAAAGTACAAACAGACTCGTGTCAATCACATTCGGAATCACCTCTACAGGCAACCTATTGGTCAACGCACTATCTTGAGCTTGTTGTCTTAACCAAGTACTTACCGCCACCAGTTGTATCTTAGAATCCGCTAAGAAACGTTTCTTATTAAAAACATGATACGACAAATCCTTTTTATCGCTCGAACTTAGGAAAGGACATTTTCCACATTCTTTCTTGAACCTCTCGCAACCGAACGAATAATGGCAAATCGCCGTACATGGCCACATATCGTGCATAGTCCAGACTACAGGCTTACCAATCCGTATCAACTTTTTTATATCATCTAAAGATAGAAATCCTTGATTAATCCAATGCAAATGAATAACATCCGCATTTTGGACTAATGGATGGGAGCTGAGATCTGTTCCCGTATTCGCAATAGAAACCTGGAACAAAGGTTTCCGCCGTAAATGATTAGAGAGAAAAATCACTAAACGTTCCCATACAAAACGCATAAAGTTAAACTTCTCCCTCAAGTTAGAATTATTGATCGAAACAACTCTTGGATCTCTGCTTTTTTGATCCCGCACAAGCATTGACACATTCGCACCAGACCTATTCAAAGCCTTCATCAAACGATTCGCAGCAACTGCAGCACCGCCTGTTAATTCTGCTGTATTTAATATCACTACATTCATCGCTTATCTATTATTTTCCTGCAACTATTTTTCTTAGTTTCAATCCATTCACTTATCCACCGGTTAATTCGCAAATCAAACGGAATTATCACTGACACTCAATAAGCAAGAAGCCACTTCTGAAGAAAAATGTTCCAAGTTATAAATCCTCTCAGCCAAGTATCTGCCAGCCTCCCCCATAGTTTTAGCTTCTTTAGGGTGGATTGCCACATACTCTATAGCTTTTTTCCAAGAATTAATATCTCCAAAAGGTACCTTCAATCCGATTTTTTCAACCTCCACATCAATCGGATAATTCATATTGTCAGTCGTAATAACAGGTAAACCCAAAGCCATAGCCTCTACCAATGTTGTTAATCCTACCGTATAAGGAAGATCATAAGTACTAATGACTATCGCTTTCGCATCGTTCGTGATAAGCGCAATCTCTTTATACTCCATATCGACGAAATGAATACGCACATTACTTTTGAGTATATCATTTAACTGCATTGTAAAAATAGATTTATAATCAACAGCTCCCACTTTCGCTCCCAAATAAATCTCACACATCTCTTTTGTTTCGGAAAAAGCCTTCACTAAAGTAATAAGATCTCTGTTCTCTCTACCTGTAGATATAAAAAAATCTTTACTTTTTCTTTGTTTCAAAAGGCTGTCATAGAAAGCCAAATCTGGCCCCCAATGCGTCAACACCGCATCTTTTCTTTTTATCTTACCTGTTCGCAAAGACGCATCCAACAGAGGCTGACTAAAGAAAAATAATTTATCTATTCCTCTATAAAAGAATGAGGATATAATATTTCTGATTTTATTGGAGGAATTCGTTACCGCAGTATGATGCCAAATAACTATAGGTTTGCTAAACAACCCTAAAGCTCTTAAGAATATCACCAGTTCCAGTCCTCGATGCGTTGCTCCATAAATCGCATCAAATTGATTAAACATAGACAATATGCTAATTAAATTGTAACACATCAATTTAAGTCGATTCTTATAAGGGTTAAAAGGTATTTCAAAGCTAACTCTTTTGATACCGAATTTTTCAAAATGAGTAAATCCATATAGAAGATGACCAGGATAATCTCCCTTTTTCCATGCTTGAAAATACGTCTCTACTGGAATTGTATGATAAAAAAGAACTCGCATAAAGCAATCTAAAAATTATCGAATCCAAACCTTAATTAAACAAATGTACTCTTCAGATAGAATTTGTGTGTGTTTTTAATCGTTTCCACAAATCATGTATCCATGTATATTTCAGCCACTTTGCAAGGAAGCCGCCATTAATCTTATCTTGAAAAACACGATGATTCTTTAATAACTCTGCATTATAACCATTAAAAGGAATAAATTGAGTTGGTTGATTACGAATATCCAATTCTGGCTTAACCCACCACGTACCATTGTTCTCCCCGCAATGCTCTCCTGTTCCGTCAAAGCCCCAATTTTGAGTTTTGGAAACAGTCGGAAATACAGAGCATAACCCCCATTGAAACATATGGAAATATACACGAAGATCCATCGCTTCTATCACCCTCCGAGAATCTGCCTTCAAAATACCTTTGATAAAAAAACCAATAGATACAAACGCTTTATAACGACAACGGTTTTTCTTCAATTCTGCCTCACGATCAAAATAATCTAAATTCACTTTTTCCCAACGATCCCGCCATGTAGCAAATCCCCAAGGAGAGTTACATGGATAAAAATAAACATCCTGCCTATAATCTTTAGGTAAAGGAAATGGCAAACTAAATCCACAAACAGCAAACACATTATCCATACCTTTATAATAGGCTAGTCCCTCGTTCATATAAGACAGGAAATTTTGTGCCACTATTATGTCATCCTCCAAGAATATAAAAGTATCATAAGTAAGCAATACCTCCTCTATCGCTGATTTAATCGATTCATGTGCTCCTAAGTTTTTCTCTCTAAACAGCAAACGAACCTCTTTAAAACCAGATATCGAAGATGCATATTTACGAACGTCATTTATTCGGGATTGGTGCTCGGACTTATAAGCTGCATCAGATACGATATACAACAGGGATTCAGCCGCTAATCTATTGTTTAACAATGCCTTTATATTCCTTTTCAAATGATCCAAACGATCATATACAGAAACAATGATAGGTGCGTAATTACCTTCTGACATATAAGTTATTTTGTAAATTTTAATAATTTTTTGCTTCGATCTCGCAATCTTCTTACCGGTACTCCAGCATAAATGCCCCATGAAGCCAAGGATTGATTAACAAAACTCATTGCTCCCACGACACTACCCTCCGCAACTGTTAAGCTCGGCATTACTACGCAAGAAGCCCCCACTTGAACATATTTTTGCAAAACAACCGGACCTCCCATCACATGTGTCATTTCTACCGGACACATTGGCCCAATCAGATAATCTCCTCCAAAATCATCAACAGCACTATAAATTGTAGTCCTTGCCGATACACCTGAATAATCTTCAATTGTGATTCCCATACCTCCATATAAAGCCACGTAAGCGGAAATATGAACTTGAGAACCAATTCCAATACAACCGGACAGGATACAAAAGTCATCAATCCTCACATTATCTCCAATCGATATCATAGCGGGAGAATAGATACTAGCCTTACGGCTCAACAGTACATTCTTGCCTATGGTAGCAAAACCTATATGTTCTAATTCAGATCGTGAATAAAAAGAATCCATAAACATCTTACTCTATTATTTGACCTATCACTCGCTCTACATCATCCTCACTCAAAGCATGGTGCATAGGCAAACAAATCACCCGCTCAGCCATCTTATACGCTTCTGGTAAATTATCCTTTCCTGCTGAATCCAATCCCCGATAAGTAGAGAACGTACTGATTAACGGATAAAAATAACGTCTTCCATAAACTCCTGCATTTTTCATCTTCTCATATAATGTATCACGACTCATACCATACATCCTTTCATCTATAAATATAGGAAAATAAGAATAATTAGCCTTAACCCCCTCTTTATCTTCAAAAAGATGAATGCCCGGGACCTCCTTTAGCGCCTCCCTATAACGTCTCGCCACTCGCTTTCGAGATTCTATAGCGACATCTACATGTTTCAGAGCCATCAGCCCATAAGCCGAACGTACCTCATCCATTTTCCCATTGATACCCGGAGCCACTACCGTTGTCTCATTAGCGAAACCAAAGTTCTTAATGTAATCAATGCGCTGTTTTGTCTCCGCATCATGACAAACCAAAGCCCCCCCTTCTATTGTATTATAAACCTTCGTAGCATGAAAGCTCAATGTAGCCATATCGCCAGCTGCAATAACAGACTCTCCATTTTTCTCTACACCAAAGGCATGAGCAGCATCATAAATGATTTTCAAGCCATAAGTGTCTGCTATTTGCTTAATACGATCCACGTCACAAGGCTGCCCATATACATGTACAGGCATTATTGCTGTTGTTTTCGGAGTTATTGCAGCCTCTATCTTTTCAGGATCCATATTTCCTGTCATAGGATCAACATCGACAAACACCGGTTTAATTCCATTCCACCAAAGCGCATGCGTAGTCGCCACGAAACTATAAGGTGTAGTTATAACCTCCCCCGTAATACGCATCGCTTGCAAAGCGCATATCAACGGTAAAGTACCATTCGTGAATAAACTGATATAAGGAATCTTCAAATATTCACAAAGTGCTCTCTCCAATTCTTGATGATAATACCCATTATTTGTCAACCATTTACGTCTCCAAATATCCTCCAAATAAGGGATAAACTCCTCTAAAGGAGGAATCAAAGGAGAAGTAACCGTTATTATATCATTCATATCTAAAATATTTTACAAACAACTCTTTTTGTTTTAAGCAATACATCTTGTATCCAATCCTTTGGATAAGTATCATAAGGTTTAATCAAGACACTTCGATATTCATCACAGTCCAAATCTACATATTTATCTATATATGATTTCACAAAGGGGAACAAATTATATTTAAATAACAAACGATTTCTAGCCTCTTTCAAGAATGGCAGTTTCTCCTGATAAATACGTTTAGAATCATTCAACACATTATTTATAAGCGCAATAGAACCTTGTTCATCATTAATATTCAAAGAAATCATAGCCTCTGAAGGGAAATAAGCATCAATGTTCTTGCAACCACAATAAATAGGTACCGTATATGCCAAAATAGCATCTGCTATTTTTTCTGTCCAATAATCATATTCATACGAGTTTTCAATGCAAATTGAAAACTCGTATGAAGCCAAGGCCTTGTCATCTACGGAACAAATGCCCTTTCCATAGAAATCTATCTCATCTCCATAAAGTTCACGGATCTTTCTCATCCAAGCAAGTCTTCTTGTATGCCCCGGCAAAAATGTACGACTAGAAGTTATAAAAGAAATTTTTCTTTTTTTCTCAGGAACTTCCATTTTCTCTATTTCTTCATAAGCATAAGACGGAGAAGCGGTTTGGAAGTTATAACCAAAATACCAAGGCAAAGCTTGTTGATCCCGATGATTGTTAGGATGCTTTAAGTTATGTGCTGATATCACATGATCGAATAAACTGATAAATGCTTGAGAATATACTTTCACAATAGGAGGTTCACCAGAGATAAAAAACAATCCTCCTTTACGGCATCTCAACGTATAAGGCTCACTTATATTTTCATATACTACAATAGCGTCCCACAACCGTTCCTCTTTGGAATTAAAAAAAAACCGAACTCCCCTAGATTCCCAATCTAAAGACAATTGTTTCTCAAAAAGCTCCGCAATTGGAGATATTATATTAATATTTAATTCTTTAACCATATAAGCTTTCTTTCAAAACTGTATTCTCAAAATATAGCAATCATACCATGAAATCTTTCAACATCATTTATTTCCTCCTCAAAAATTGTTCTGTTAAGGTTTTCTTCTTTGCAATAGAATAATCGATAGACGGAAAGAATTCATTCTTTTCAAAATCCACCCAATGAACATTTCCTAATTTTCTAATGCCTAAAACCAAACAAGGAGTAGAGGTTATCGTACCCAGCATCAACGAGGCCCTTTCCAACAACTCCATTGACGCAAAGAAATGAATCATCCTTTTACGCTTAATCAGTGGATCTGTTTTTGAAAACGCAGAATTATAATAACCTTTCTCATCTGATTGGCAGAATGTGAACCAATTATATTCTGGTGCCATTTTTCTCAAACACTTAATTATTTCATAATCATCAGTCAATACAAACACGTTCTTCAAATCCGTCACTTCCTTTATTTTTCGCAAATATAAGTCAACAGATAACAAATCATACTCTATAAACTTATCACCTCCTCGTATTTGACAACCAACATACTGCTCAGGTAGGGAGAATCCCTCTATCAAACTGCAAATTTCTTCTTTCACGGTTTTCTTGAAACGATATATGATGTTATAAATTACATTATAAGCTTGGATATAGTCTCCATCAATATCCAGTTCTGGTACATAATATCGTTTATTCTTGACACTTATTTTCTCAAACAAATCATGCGTATAATAATCAAAAGATTTTCCTTCTTGGAAAAACCGGATACACTTTGATACACCTATGAGTAAATCTGACTTTAATCGCCATCGCAATAATGAGCAACTCATTTTGTAAGAATCCGCATTTACGATCTTCCTCCATGAAACATAATGAGGGTGCCTGTTATAAATTCTATGAAATCGTTCATGCACTTCTTCACAGAATGGCTCAAAATAATCTTGCCAACCTTTTTCTATTCCAAAATTAGCATCATCAGAGTATAATTTAAATTGAATTTTATGCTCCAAACAATAAAGGATCATAAAAATCAAATCATTAAACTCACTGAAAAAACCAGCATCTATCCCCACATGATATACCAATATCGGTTTATATGACTCATTTAATTCTTTATATTTATTTAACAAATCCACACTATCCATTGTTTATGAAATTTATTATTCAACAATTCTATGTTCAATATATTATCATACTAATTCATAAATTATAACAGCTTGAATTTCAACCACGCTAGCCCTAATCGATTCGAAACATACAACCAAGCTAAACGCCACCAATCTTTCTGAGAATATTTAATCTGCTTACGTCGATGCAGCAAGAGATATATGTCTTCCGCCTTGCCGACAAAATAGCTGAGCCCCAATTCTTCACCCTCTCTTTTGCCCCCTCCACAAATCGCAGATACTACATTATCCGCATGTTGTCTATATCGAACCAGTTTATGATCACAAAGATAGATACCTCCGTTATGATAAGCCATAATCGCCAGCCATTGATCATGGTAATAATAATGAATCGGAAAAGGAAATAATATGTCTTTCAATGACGCACAAAACAAACAAGTACAGCCCATCACATTATTCAAGCCATAAAGATATGTAGCTAACGGAACCGAACAAGGGAAATCCAATCTCTCAGTCATCTCTCGCCCTTTCACATCCACATAACGGATATTTGAATGTACTAACGATACCTTCTTTTCACGCATTATATGCAACAAGATCTCCAATTTATTTCTCTCCCAGATATCATCTTGGTCTGAAGGAGCGATATAGTCACCTTCCGCTAAAGCAATCGCCTTCTCGAAATTACGCCGGACACCCAAACGAACCTCATTCCGTATAATCATCCAACGGATACTTGGATAGTCATCCGCAAACTCTCTTACAATATCCATCGTACGGTCGGTCGATTGGTCATCACACACTACGATCTGCCACGGTAGAATCGTCTGTCCAACGATACTCCGCAACTGCTCACGAATGAATTTCTCTCCATTATAAGTACATAATGCGACACTTATTTTATCCTTTCCTATCTTTACCTCTTTCATTTCCGACATTTATTAAGGAGTAAATTCACGCCTTCCAAGAATACGACAGAACGCAACCGCCATAAAGCGAACGCATAAAAAAGAATTGACAAACTAATTTTCAATAGTAACAATATATATAGATTCTCAATCTTAATCGTTAAGACATATACCACAAAGAAGACGAACAAAGTAACCACCAAATAAGGTAACACATCTTGCGCCAATTGTACCAAACGGACACGAATCAATCGATAAACCAAAAGATGCCACACAAATAACATAAATACATAAGTAAGCACATATGCAACAACCATACAAAGAATACCAAAAGATGCAGTAAGCCATAATATAGCCAATTGTAATATACCATGGAACACATTCGCATATAAAAACATATCCGATTTCCCGTGCGAGACAAGAACTTGGGTATATAGCAATATAATCGGTCCTATCGCCCCTTGAACGCACAATATTTGTAATATAGGTACACTTTCCAACCATTTATTGCCAATCGTGGCACAGATAAACTCCTCAGCTACAAAAGCCAATCCCAGCATAGCTGGAAACGACACGAACGCAGCGAAACGAACCATCTTGCGGAATACATTCCGCTGACGTTCCAAATCATCATTCACTTGCACGAATACAGGTTGCGCCACCGAATTGATCATATTGTTCAACATTGAACCTCCCATAGTCATCCACTTATTTCCTTGCGAATAATAGCCTAACACATTAGCGTTATATAATTTACCTAACAAAACAGAAAACACATTATTATTGACCTGTTGGAAAATATTCGTAAGGAACAACTTTACACTAAACGGGAACATCTCTTTCAGAGGTTCGATCGAAAAATCAAGACTAGGACGCCAAGATACAACCATCCATTTCAACAAAGATGCACTTGCCACATACACCGTACTTTGAATTGCCAATGCCCAATAAGCGAAACCATTGAATGCCAAAAGAACCCCGCACATACCCGACAAGAACAACGCAAAAACATCAATCTTCGCCTGCATCTTGACTTGTAATTGCTTAAATAAGATAACATGAGGAACAATCGCCATTCCAGAAAACAAAAAACTCGCAAATATTACCCGAGATAAATTAACCAGTTCTTGACGATCATAAAATGACGCAATCAGCGGAGCTGAAAAAAAAAGAACAATATACAAACAGATGCTTACAACAAAAGAAAACCAAAACACCGCATTATAATCCTTATGAGTAGCATCCAATTTGTTAGTCAAGGCTACCGAAAATCCGCTATTAATAATCGTACTAGCAATTCCACTAAATATCGCCAACATACCTACCAATCCATAATCCTCGGCATTAAGTGTACGTGCCAGATAAATACCAAACAACATCCCCAACAGCTGTTGCACACCATTACTTACCCCTCCCCAGAAGAGCCCTTTCGCTGTCTTATCTTTTAATGATTGTTCCGCCATTTGACATTTATGGTAAAAGTGCAACAAAGATAAACATTTACCTTTGGCTAACAGTGAAAAATGGGAAGCTTTTCTCTGCTTTATGTATATTTACGATCTTCCGCACATGATGTGGGAACAAAGAGTTATTGTAAAAATTCTTTTTATCCTTCGAACCCTCTTTATCTTCCATAGAAAAACACGTACGTGTTTTCTTAAAAACATGAGCAACTTTTCAAAAAAGACGTACATGTTTTCCGAGAAACATGCACGTCTTTTTGGAGCTCTGATTATCAAATAATTATAGCGACACACAAAATCATCACCTTATTGTAATGATTTCACATATCTACTCACTGCTATTTCACACTTTTCCCCGCATAAATCCTCCGTATAATATCCACCACCTTCATACCTTCCAAGACGTTGGTCGTTATGATCTCGCCGGGGGCGCCGGAAAGGACATTGACTACGTTACGGATCACGAAGTTGTGGTTTTGAGCGGAGCCTTTGTAAGGGCCATAATCATTGCCGGGGTTGGTAGGGGCCAATTCCGGCATCTCATAATCCTTGATATGGCAATATTCTACCTCATTCATATATTGACCGCCGATTTTCACGCTGCCATTCTCGGCCACGATCAGCATGCTGCTTTCCAGATTCTTGTCCCATACCGCCGTAGAGTAGCTCAAACTGCCCATTCCACCGTTCACGAAATTAAAATTCACGAAACCGGAATCCTCAAAGGCGGTCAGTTTCTCGTGGTTGAAGTCGGCGAAATGGGTCTGGATATTACAGATATCCCCGAATAACCAGTACATAATGTCGATGAAATGGGAAAATTGGGTGAATAAGGTACCACCATCCAAGGCAGCGTCGCCATGCCATCCTCCGGGTTTATAGTAGCGTTCATCACGGTTCCAGTAGCAATTCAGCTGCACCATATAAATCTGGCCTAATTTTCCGGACTCAACCATCTCCTTGATCCAGACCGAAGGCGGGGAATATCGGTTTTGCATTACGCAAAATACCTGCTTACGGAATCTCAACGAGGTATAAACCACTTTCTCGGCATCCGCCAAGGTCAAGGCCATAGGCTTTTCTATGACCACATGATGTCCGCTTTCTATCGCTTGGATCGCCATCTCGGCATGTAAGCCGTTAGGTGTACAAATATTCACCACATCTATATCCAATCCCAAACGGAATAGTTCATCTATATCCCGGGCGAAAGGGACCGCATAAGCCTCGATCCCCAGCTCCTCTTTCGGACGGATATCACATAAAGCGACCAACTCCGCTCCTTCATCCCGGGTAATCATCTCGGCATGACGCTTACCTATATGACCACAGCCGATCACGGCGAAACGTATCTTCTTATTCATAAAACACTCTTTATAGATTCTATAATATAGGCCTGCTCCTCTTCTGTCATCTCCGTATGAATCGGCAAGGATAATACGGATCGGCTCAAGCGAGAAGCGACATTCAAATCCCCGGAAATCCGGCATCGACCCCTCATCACCTCTTGCTCCTGCAAAGGCAATGGATAATAAATCATAGAAGGAATGCCTCGTTCTTTTAACGCAGCTTGTACTTGATCCCTCTTTTCTACAGCTAGCTGTACCGTATATTGATGATAAACATGCGATGAAAAGGCTGATTTTAGTGGTTTGCGTACAGCATCCAATCCGGAAAAGGCAGCATCGTATCTAGCAGCCACTTTACAACGAGCGGCGGCAAATTCATCCAAATACCGAAGCTTAACATCTAAGACAGCGGCCTGCAAGGTATCCAAACGGGAGTTGCAGCCCACCAAAGCATGATGATATTTTACCTTTTGCCCATGATTGGCGATCATTCGCAGTCGTTCGGCCAATCGTGCGTCGGAAGTAAACATCGCCCCACCATCACCATAACAAGCCAACGGTTTCGAAGGGAAGAAGGAGGTCGTTCCTATAGAGGCGATCGTACAGGCTTTCTTCACCGTTCCATCCGAGAAAGTATAATTAGCACCGATGGACTGGGCATTATCCTCGATCACATATAGATTATGACGGCTGGCAATACGCAAGATCGGTTCCATATCACAACACTGGCCAAAAAGATGAACTGCGATAATAGCTCTCGTCTTTTCAGACAAGGCATCTTCTATCTTTTCCGGGTCTATATTGAATGTACCGGGATCTACATCCACTAATACCGGCACTAGGCCAAGAGCCAAAGCGACCTCAGCCGCGGCGATATACGTAAAAGCAGGAACGATCACCTCATCGCCCGGATGTAAGTCTAATGCCATCAAGGAGATTTGCAAGGCATCCGTACCGTTGCCGCACGGGATCACATAAGGAACACCTAAATAACCTGATAAATGGTTACAAAATTCTTTCACCTGAGGGCCATTGATAAAGGCACAAGCATCTATCACCGTTTGCATGGCGGGATTGATCTCGCTACGCAAACGTTCATACTGCCTCCGCAGATCTACCATCTGTATCTGTTTCTCTAGCATCTTATCCATTCAAAAAATAGGGCTATCCCGTCGTTAAAACGAAATAGCCCCCTCATTATTGCGTTTATCTTATTATTTCACCTCACTACCCGGTTTCACCTCTTTCTCCGGAGTGATAACGGCCAGCTTTCCATCGAAATTCTCGGCGGAGAGAATCATACCCTCGGAAACAATACCTTTCAGCTTACGGGGAGCTAAGTTAGCGATGAAGCAAACTTGCTTGCCTACCAATTCCTCGGGTTTATAATGCTGGGCGATACCCGACACGATCGTGCGTTTCTCCAGGCCATCGTCGATACGGAACTGAAGCAGCTTATCCGCTTTCGGAACCTTCACACATTCCAGAACCGTACCCACACGGATATCCAGTTTCATGAAATCATCGAACTCAATATTCTCACGGATCGGTTTCGCCTTATAATTCGCTTCCTCATTCGCTTTCTTCGTATCCAATAATTTCTGCACTTGGGCCTCGATCACGCTATCCTCTATCTTCTCGAACAACAACTCTGCCTTGCCCAATTGATGACCGGCCTCCAATAGATCCGTAGCACCTAGGCGATTCCATCCCAACGGCTCTACATTCAGCATCTTATTCAGTTTCTCCATGCTAAACGGCAAGAACGGCTCAAAAGCGATCGCCAGATTAGCCGTAATCTGCAAAGCGATGTTCATGATCGTAGCGACACGAGGCATATCCGTCTTCGCCAACTTCCAAGGCTCCATATCAGCGAGATACTTATTTCCGATACGGGCTAGGTTCATCGCCTCTTTCTGAGCGTCACGGAAGTGGTAGGTATCCAACAGGCGTTCCACGTTCTCTTTCACATCCGCGAAATCCTTCAAGGTCTGGCGATCATAATCTGTCAACTCGCCAGCCGCCGGCACCTTACCCTCGAAATACTTATCCGTAAGGACTAACGCACGGTTCACGAAGTTCCCTAAGATAGCGACCAACTCATTATTATTACGAGCCTGAAAATCTTTCCATGTGAAATCATTATCCTTTGTCTCCGGCGCGTTGGCCGTCAAGACATAGCGCAACACGTCTTGCTTGCCCGGCATATCCACCAGATACTCGTTCAACCAAACCGCCCAGTTGCGGGAAGTAGAGATCTTGTCGCCCTCCAAGTTCAAGAACTCGTTAGCGGGGACATTCTCCGGCAAGTTATAAGATCCTTCCGCTTTCAGCATGGAAGGGAACACGATACAATGGAACACGATATTATCTTTACCGATGAAATGGACCATTTTAGTCTCCGGATCCTTCCACCAAGTCTCCCAGCTATCCGGCAACAACTCTTTCGTATTAGAGATATAACCGATCGGAGCGTCGAACCAGACATACAGCACCTTTCCTTCCGCCCCTTCCACGGGAACAGGGATACCCCAATCCAAATCACGACTCACCGCACGGGGTTGCAGTCCCATATCCAGCCAGCTCTTACACTGTCCGTATACGTTCGGCTTCCATTCCTTATGTCCCTCTAATATCCATTCACGCAAGAACGGCTCCCACTTGTCTAAAGGCAGATACCAATGCTTCGTCTCACGCATCACCGGCTTGCTGCCACTGATAGCGGATTTCGGATCGATCAAATCCGTCGGGCTAAGAGACGTACCGCAAGCCTCGCACTGGTCACCATACGCCTTCTCGTTTCCACAATGCGGACAAGTACCCGTGATATAACGGTCGGCCAAGAATTGCTTCGCCTCCTCATCGTAGTATTGCTCGCTTGTTTTCTCGATGAATTCGCCTTTATCATACAATGTACGGAAAAAATCCGAGGCCATCTGATGATGCGTAGCGGAAGTAGTACGAGAATAGATATCAAACGTGATACCGAACTCCTCGAACGATTTCTTGATAATACCGTGGTAACGATCCACCACATCCTGCGGTGTAATCCCCTCTTTCTTCGCTCTCAACGTGATGGGTACCCCATGCTCGTCCGAACCACCAATCATCAACACTTCCTCCCCCTTCAACCGAAGGTAACGGGCATAAATATCAGCAGGCACATATACCCCGGCCAAATGGCCGATATGCACCGGTCCGTTCGCATACGGCAACGCCGTAGTAATCAGCGTTCTCTTAAAATGTTTTTCCATACCTTGTGTTCTCTTTTTGAGGGGCAAAGGTACGGAATAATTTGGTTAGATAAAAAAGATTGGAATATCATTCAAGGATGGATATATTCCTCTTTCGATCGCATAGTATATATTGCCGATCAAGACATAATAGAATAATCAACAAATGTCTCATGTCTTATCCTTTACATTAGAGATTAATAACTTCCCATGTCTTACAAACTTTTCCTGCCGCTATATACACCACATACGCTCGCATGCGGTAAGCGGGGAATTGCCGATTGATATCAGCGGCATATCTTCTCACCTGATCGGCATCTTCGGGACGAACGACCTTCAAGGCCTCTACCATGGTAGCGTCTTTCGCCTTGAAATACTTGAACTCCACCACTCGGCAATCGTTGTGGAAGGCGGTGCCCGATATGCCCGTCAATACCAGATCCGCACGGCCGCTTGGCAAGTTCTGCTCCACGGCGAAGGTATAGCAGTTGCTCAAGTAACGACTCAGTACCTCGTAGAAAGAGCAACGAATAAAGTTCTCGTTGATCTTGTCGAATACTTGCGCCGGGAACTGGCCGAGATATTCCTTGAAATAATTTTCCACAAGCGGCTTCAGCTTCCGATGATCCATAAACAGGCGATAAGCGGGAACAAAACAGCGAGCGTCATCGCTAATCTGATTCAACTCGTTGTAATAATTCATGTAGATGCTCTGAGCGGTCAAGTTGGGAAGCACCATCACATAATTATCTTTCAACGTTGTCATGCCCAAGTAATATAGACTGACGGGGTAAAAATCCAAATCGAAGAACTTCTGCTTATTGAACTTACTCCTAAGATCCGGTTGAGAGTAGATCAACTCGCCATCGATCACCAAGGCATCCAGCATCTCCTTCGCGTTCTCCAAGATGATGGTAAGGCGGCGGATCCAATTCACGTCCGTTCGAAGGTTCTCGTCCACCATCTCATCGGGGACACCACCGGACAGCTCGGCGAAGTTCTTGAAAAAATAAGTCAATATAGTGGAATTAAATAACGGATGCGCGTTGGGCAGAAAGCGATAGCCATCATAGTTGTTTACGATAAGCGTCCACAGCTCGTCGAAACGATCCTCATTATTGCCATATTTACGAATAACATAGCGCAGGTATTCGGCAGCCTCCTCATGATTGAAACCCAACATCTCCGTGAAGTCAGGCTTCAAGGTAAGAATTTCGGCGATATTATAGCCGCTCGTCAAGTCATCCATCGTAACAGGCAGCACACCCGTACAAAAGCAAGTACGGATACTTCCCTCGCCGATACCCGCCTTGATAGCCTTGAAGAAGGTACGCAAGAAGCTCTCGCCAGTGGTGACAGACTCGTAAAGCGGGTCCTTATAGGCCGTGAGCAATTGGTTGGTGAAATTATCGTACTCATCAATAAGGATATAAACCTTGGGCAAGCCGCGCATACGGACATAAGCCAACGCCTCCTCCAGCATCTTGGTGGCATTACCTCTCACTGAGAACTTAAAATCACCGAAAAGATCACGGTTATGCTCTACCATGATCTCCACGGGGGAACAATTCAGATCATTAAAATTCTGCTCTAACCCGTTCATCGTGCTATCCATCACCATCTTCGAGAAGTCGTAGCGGATAATCATGTATTGGTTATGCTCCGGCGTAGGATTGGTCCCGATCCAAGTCCCCCCAAAAAGTTCCTCAAAGCGATGAGACTTACTGCGATCGTAGTAATGGGCGAGCATAGAGACCAACAAGCTCTTCCAAAACGCCGCGGACGCAGAAACACCGGAGCCTTATACCGCTCCAAATAAGGGATAAACCGAGTTTTATCCACATAGCAAAAGCCACGTTCGCATATTTCAGCGAAATCAGCCACGGCATAGGGAATGGTTATCTGAGGTATCATAGGATCTTCCTTTCTTTTTGATGTATACTGACAAACTTAGATAAAAATCTCCAATTCTTATACCTGTTCGCTGAGTAATCTTCTTTTATCAAGGAAAGGTAAGGAATAATTTGCGAATAACGGTTGGGGCACGAGGGATGGAAATTGTCCATATGCTTTAATACATATTTGCACCTAGGTGCATTGGCCAACGAAACTAAGATACTTGGCCAACACACTTAGTTTCGTTGAACGATACAGTTAAGATACTTTTTAATCCAAAAGGGGAGAAAAGTAACTGGATATGTTTTTGGATTTGCCTTTAAAGAGAGAGACTGTATATTTTAATGTACGCACGTACGTTTATATTATATGTAAAGAACGACACCCCCCTTGTTTATAGCTTGTGAAGTGAATAACTTACGGCTTGTCGAGTGAATAGCTAGCGGCTACCCCCAGTGGTAAGCTAACGGCTTGGGAAGCCGTTAGTTATTCATTTCATAAGCCATATTTAGCATTAACAATCAACCCTTTAGTCGCATAGCCATAAGAGATTTCATATATAGTTCCTGCCACTGGTGATTTGATCGTCTTTGAATTCGTTTTATTTTCACCATCGTTATTTGTGACACTTAAAATGTAAGTTACTTCACTCGAGGGGAAATAAGCGGTTTCTCCATTGGATATTTCTACAGATCGGTTTCCGAATTGTACGGTAAAATGATAATCCTTAAAGCAATCACTAAAACCTTCCGGGAGTTTTAAGGAAACACCGATATTCACCATCGGGACTTCTACATTCAGATAGTTTATTTTACCAGCGTCTATCTTAAAATTCTTTTCAGCATAAAAGGCTGCTCCACCAGTTTCTGTATCTACCCAATTGGGCATGTCTTTATACGCTAGGTTATAGGTTTTCAGCAGATAGCTTCCGGCAGGCAAATCCAGCTTAGCAGGCACTTTTCCCGGTTCATATTGTTGCCCGCTCATTAATTGACCGTTTTGCCAAATCTCCACATATAGATCATTCTGAACTGCCCGAGTAGAAACAGTATTGACATTTTCTGTTTGAACAGAAAGATTTTCCAATATTAAAGTTCCTTTGCCTTCTGAAATATCAAAGGCTTCATCCTTTTGGCAACTTGCCAAAAGGATGAGAGTTAATAGAATATAAACGATATGTTTCATTCTTCTTTATCTTTATTTGTCATAAACAAGGGAAATATCATCAATATAAAGCTCGCTACCATAATGTTCATCAGCTCCATTCCCCCTAACTTTAGCTTTTACAACATTAGTATGTTTAGATCCAGATTTCAATGTTAAAGTCAACTTAGTAGCAACTACATTCTCTACCATATAATTAATTGGTATTTCATATAATTGATATTCAGTCTTACTAACAACATTTGTAGCCTCATATAAAATAACATCTTGATCTTCATTTTCTATTTTTAGTTCTATTACCCCTACATCATCTCCTTCTGGAATATAACGATAATAAAATTTCACTTTTGTTGGACGTACTTGAAAATCTCCAGAATAAGACAGTATCCCTATTGTATGAGTTCCCGTAATAGAACCATTCATACCTAGAAATGAACCTACATTTGTATTTGCTACACCATGCCCTATAGTTCTAATCAAAGCAGCATAATTACCATTATACTTATTTTCAGAACGCTTAACAGCAGATGCAGAGCAAAAGGATTCTCCTCTATAATTTGTGGTTTCCAGATTATTAGTAATCCATTGAAGACTTAAATCTTGAGAAAACGGGAACCACAAATTTTTATGATCACTCTGATCTTCCTCATGCCACTCCTCCATCCCAGAATTCGGCAACTGCACCGGATTCTCTAGCTCCACATCAATAGCATCCGTCATAACCACATCACGATAAACCGCTCTCACTTGATATGATCTATTTTGGGGATGTTCATTGAATAACACTTTCATATCTTGAATGTCTTTCCAAGTATCATCACCTCCGGACTTTTCTTTATACTGATATTTCAACTTAGACTTGATAACCTCCGGATCTCCTGTAGTAACGGTCAGTTCATCAATCGTAAACTCTTTCGTCCAGATATTTCCGGGTTGAACAGATACTGCCATTTCCGGCTTATTACACCTCAACGTATAAACCCGGCTTGGGTTTTCTTGCCCTTTAATCTCCTCACTACTCCAGCGATTATTCGCTCTCACATCTACTTCAATCTTATTTTCTACTGTCGTACCCGCATCTGTTCGCAACTTAGCGACAATGGAAGTCAAATCTAAAGAGGCTTTATCTACACCAATCTCAGGCAATACAATGCCTAACACATTTTCCATTTCCGCTTTATCTGCCGGAACAGATAAAAGATAGTCCTTATCATTCAAGCTTGAAAATTGCGGATCACCAAAAGTAAATTTCAGCTTCAAGTCTTGCAGTGCTGAAGCCGTATTTAAATTCAATATTGCCGTTTTAGTCTCTGTCTCAGCAAAGGAAAGTATATTATTCTCAAATCCTTCCGCCTCAACTTTCGGCTTAGGCAACCAATCCATCGGGATATCGCTCGTTATTGTCTCCTTTTTAATTTCAACTTTAGCGACATCCAACAATAAATCATCCGATAACTTCAATGTCAGTTTAACATGATGTCCGGCTTTCAATACCGAAGGCAAATCCTTATGTTTTAACTCCTCGGAAAAATCCTTACCGCTCACCTTTGTTCCCTCAAAATAAAAGGCAACCTGTTTCTCTGCTTGAAAATAGGCACTTTTCTTACTATCAGAAGTCAATTTACAAGAGGACTTCCCAACAACTACTTTCACCCAATAAGAAGAGAAGATTTTCTTCAACTCCGTATCAGTGGGGAAAGAGGCAGAAGCCAACGCATTGGCCACCTTGCAACTCAAGGTAATTTTCTTCTGCTCGCCCTCCTTAATCACCACATTAGTAGTGTCGCCTAAATAATAGGGCGCATCCAACGCTAAAACCGGATTATCTCCATAGGAAGCAGATATCGTATAAGTACCGGCCGAAGCAGGTATCGTCTGGCTGGTATAATTACCATCAAACAACGGAGAGGAATCCCCGTTCTTCACGACCTTAAGCTTAAACTGATCCGCTAGTGGCTTTCCCAATTCCGCTGGCGTACTTTTCGTCTCAATGGCAACACCCATATCCTGCAAGGATACCTGAAAGCCGGCGGTTTTATCCATTATTTCTTCCTCCTGACAGGCCATCATGAGAAATAATGAGAATATACAACAACAAAATTTATCAATCTGCTTCATCATATTATTTAGTCGTATATAAGTTCGAAATCATCTACATATAACACACTACCGTCTCCCCCGGTAAAATAATCGCCATACTTGCTGGCACTTGCCACGATGATAAGGTGCATATCGCCGGGCTTTTCCTGCGTCTTATACTCTAGATTAATGGTAAACTCCTTCCATGCCCCATTCGTAGATACACATTCCTTTACAGGAACCTCTCCATAAGCAATGATATTATTATCCCCCTTGAAATCAATAAAGGTATCAGTATCGGTATTATCTACCGTATATTGCTTTTTAGCCAAGGCGATATAGATAGAGCAAACATCCATATCTCCTTTTGAAAGCGTCCCCGCAGGCTGATTATCTCCTATATGAGTTACCGCAACCGGAGCGTATTGGAAAAAGCCATGCAATGCGAACGGGCGCGAAGCGAACGACCTTCCGAATTTGATCTTCGCACCATTCATTCCAACCAAACTGCCAAAAGATCCGGTATACAGGCTCGCAGCGGCAAATTTCACCTTAAACTGCGATTTCAACTCGGCAGATTTTCCACCCGGCGTATGCACAACCGTTGAATTTCCTTGAGTCGGGTTGATATTGACCACAGCCCCCAATCCAGTTGTCGTACCCGGATTGCTCGTATCCCAAAATGAATGACCCGCCTCACCGGCATACCATGTTTTCCCATCTTGATGCCACAGATCGAAATTACCATTATATAATGGTGTGGCAGTCTCTGTCGTGAAGGTAGACTCGCCCAACACGCTTCCCGAGGCATCCACCAGTCGGCATTGATAAGCCGTGGCGGGCTGCAATCCCTCGATCTTCGCAGAAACCTTCGAACCGTTTGCCTTCGCGGAAACCATGTTCCAAGAAGTCTCTCCCTGTTTCACATACTCAAACGAACAATTAGCCTCCGTTGCTTTCCCCTCCACAAACGCATACTTGCTCCATGTATTCACGGAAAGATCTCCGGCTGAAGGCTGCGAGCCTCCCTCCTCATCGGTCAGACGGACATATACCGTCCATATTGTCCCCTTATTGGGCTCGCTCCAGGGATACTGAACCAAAAACTTCTGTGGAGAGGTGAAATCTTTCACGGTAGTAGGATTTGGCGTCACCTCGCCATAGGCTCCACCCAAAGCCAAAGAGGTTATAGAGATATTCTTCAGATTCTCTCCTTTCCCTACATAAATAATCACTCGATTATCCAGTTCGTCAATAGAATAGTCTATCATACCCTTGGCCTCGACCTTCCGGTCTATGATTTGCTTCACCTTTACTTGCCATACATAATCTTGATAGGTTTTTATAGTAAAATTGACCGGTTTGGTAAAATCGACCCTCGTATTGGATGACATAGGAATACTATCCAATGAGGCGAATCCGGCAAACGGGAATTTATTAGGATTAGCACAGAGAGTCGAATCAACCAAAACCTGCGCATTCCTTGGATTCACCACCAAACGAGTAAGTTTCAATCTAGAAATATCAGCAGAATCGTTTACATACAGTAATATGGTCTTTGCCGAAGCATCAATTAATGCCGCATCATCCGAAGAGCCTTCAGCCGGACGCTGTCCCTCCACACGAATGTCCGTGATACCCGCATTGACGATCGGATAGGGTATATCATTCTCTATCGCACAGGAAACCAGCACGAAGAAAACAAAAAGGCAAAAGCGACAGGTCACTTTATATATATCATTGATTATTCGCATATCCAATTACAAATAGAAAGTCATACCTATGTTAATGGAAAAAAGATTGATCTTGAAATTACCGGACGATGTACGGCTCGAACCCTGCTCCACTTGGTTGGTTGTCTGATCGATCCACTTGAAATCGAAACCCATCACACCGACCGACACCTCCACGGCGCTCCAATCGGTAATAAAGGCAGCCAGTCCGGGGGCGAAACCAATCTGTAGGTTCTGTACCTTCTGGTAAGTACCATCATAATTAGCCCCCGAGCCTGTGGAATTCTTGCCCGTACCGTAGCCATAGGTCACACGAGCCTCGTTGAAGAGACCGAATATCTTGCTCTTCCCTATCGGGATATAGGTGCGCAGGAAACCGGATGTCTCATATTTATGCTCCAGATAATAGAGGTCCTTGAACGAGATGGTAATGTCGCCCAAATTGGCATCCACATTCCCTAGATCCAAATAGTTCCTACGGTAAGCGAAGCGAACACCGGCCGAGATATTATCCCGGAAGAAATAGCCCACGTACGGACTTATCGCAAAATTATAGCCATTCCCTTCCAAATCCTTTATAACAAGAAAGTTCAAGTTACTCTCGTCATGCTCGGAATACGATACGGCACCTCCGGCCATCCATGTTCCTTTCGGGATGAACACAGCCTCCTGTACCTCTCGGTCGATGCGCTTGATGGTGCGTTTACCGCGTTGTGCATTTACGGTACCGGTCACTATTGCTAATAACAGCAATAAGGTAAATAGTTTTCTACTCATTCAAATAATTCGCTCTATTGTTATTGCCATTTTCTAGTTCTATCCTTTATATTGCCACAAAGATATTTAAAATCTACTTAGCAAGGAAGATATCCTTACTTGCCAAATAGATTTATAGTAAAAACTTATTGTTCCCTACATAGACTTTCAGCCTATGGTTTATTTCCACATTGTAGGCTCGTCATCGTAAATGAGTGAAAAATCATCGAGATACATTATGCTGCCATCGCCTCCGGTGAAATAGTCGCCATACTTGCTGGACGAGCAGACCACAATGATATGGGTCGGTTTCTCCGTCAGATTCTTATATTTCAAGAGGATATTGAACTCCTTCCATTGTCCGTTGGTACTTACGCATTCCGACACAGGCACCTCACCATAGGCGATAATGTTCGCATCATTCTCAAAATCGATCGCAGTTTCTGCCATTTTGGTATTATCTATAGTATATTGCTTTTTAGACATCGCTATATAAATAGAACAAACATCAGGATCTCCTTTTTCAACAACTGCGTCAGCCGGAAGATTATCCCCTACATGAGTTACATTTACCGGAGCGTATTGGAACCAGCCCTTTAATGCTGTTGGACGAGAAGCGAACGGCTGACCAAAATTGATCTTAGCACCATTCATACCAACCAGCCCACCAAAAGATCCGGTATACAGGCTCGCCGCTGCGAATTTCACCTTAAACTGGGATTTCAACTCCGCAGATTTTCCGCCCGATGTATGCACAACCGCTGAACTACCTTGGGTAGGATTGATATTCACTATGGCTCCCAACCCCGTTGTCGTACCCGGGTTACTCGTATCCCAGAATGATTTACCGGATTCCCCAGCATACCATGTCTTTCCATTCTGATACCATAAATCAAAATTAGCATTATATAATGCGATAGCCGCCTCCGTAGTAAACTCTACGATTTCGCTTGCCACCTCTTCCGTATCCTTATAGATAAAACGGTATTGATATTTTGTTGCAGGAGTCAAGCCCGTAATCCTTACCGAATAGGTATCGTTTTCACCTACGGTCAGATACGCAACCGGAGTCCAAGCCTCGTCTGTTGCCAGTTTATATTCCATCGCCAACTTGCTTTGATCCAAGACACCTGCCTTTGAAAGCACCTTCCCCTCCAAGTAAGCAAATGAACTCCAAGCGTTCGCCGCACTTGCCGATAGAGTTGTCTTAGCGGTCAGAGGCACACCTATGGTGAAATTATAGGTCTTGATTGTTCCGTCCAAAGTAATATCAATACTGGTAGAACCATTTGGCGAGTCAGCCACTTTATACATCAAGCGAACATTATCTCGAGCTTTTACCGCACGAACGGTATCTTTCTTAGAATGTAGTGTACCCTTTTGATTCGTTACGCTCGTTGAGATAATCAACGACTTCTCGGGAACTGGGAAATAGGCCTTTGCTGTCTCGTTCTTACCTAACTCAAAGGTAAGGCGGGTTCCAGTTTGGTCTGCCGAATCAGCCACAACAATGGTCGCAGACTTAAAGCTTTTCTTGAACAGCTCGTCAAATTCAACAGTCACCAAGACATTCGCCAATGTACAGATAACTTCGGCCGTCACATCCTTTCCTGCCATAACCTCTACCTCAGCTGATCCCACATAATAGGGCTTATCAAACTCGGCAGCTTTACCATCGAAGCCATTTGAAGAGGCTTTCACCACGTATTTACCCGTAGGCAAGGAAAATCGCTCTCCATCCCACGCCGTATAGTCATCCGTTTCCTTAACAACACCTCCTTGATCATTCAAGATTTGTACCGCCAACTGTTTGGGATTATAAACAACCTCCTCACTTCCCGCTTTGGTGGCTGTGGAATTATTGGTCGTTATATCCATACTTAAATAACCGGTATTTTTCATGGATGTATCATCCTCGGCCTGGCAAGCGACCAAACCTAATACCAACACAAAAAATAAAAGTGTATATATTGTCTTCATATTATTCAGCCACTTTTACACTTAATTTATCTTTTACGACTTTACCATCATTATCTTCCACCGTAATATTAAATACGTGTCCTTCTGGATCTGTTGTAACACCTCCACCAGTACTTGGATCTAGCAACAAACTAAAAAAGGCATGTACCGGAAATTCATAGCTCTTTTCTCCACCAACAGGTAAAGTTACACCCATTGACGTCAACGTCTCTCCTAAAGCTTCATTTCCTATCAATTTAAACTCTTCACCAAATAGATCTTTAACTATTGACGCAAAAAGCTCATTTCCTCCCTTTATCGCGACAGTGATATTTTTCAAGCCGGCAGGAGTTGATATAATAACATTTGCATTTTTTTGTTCATCAGCGGGCAACGTATAAAGAGCTTGCGGTATCGTGATTGTCGGATCATCACCCGTCACCGGTGGTGTCGGAGGTTCAGGATTCTCTTCGCCACTATCACCTTCCACTTCTATATCAATATTCTCATTTGTCTCTTGGTTAAAACCGTTAACCGTGATGGTGATACCGGTTTTATTGAGATCCACTTCTTTTCCGGGAGCCAACGAGATCGCCAAACCATCTCCTCCTACAAAATAGGGGCTGTCGCTTTCTACAAAATCAGCACTTTCCTTCTTCGTTAATGTCTGATTTATAATAACTTCTTCACTCGTTTCCTTCACTATAGCTGTTCCCGACACATAAATCTTATCTGTCTCAGCAGCCATTTTCCAATAAATCGGAGTTGGGTTTGGATTTTCTTGCGTATAAATATCTGAATGACCGCACTTGTCATCCACCGTAATAGACCATTTGCTATAATAGTTTATAAACTCGGAGGTAAAATCCATCGCAATTTTGACATTCTGGATCTTACATTTCACCGTAGCGGTTTTTTCCACACTAGGCATTATCTCTGCTTTTTCTACACCTCCATAATAAGGATCGTACATCTTTTCGGCAAACTCTCCCGGCGAATGCGCCTCTATCTCATAATTTCCTTTCGGCAACTCAATCACACCATTCGCATTTTCTTCTTTAAACTTAGCAAACGACTCATAGTTTTTAGTAAGATCAAAATCCATCGCCTTGATCACGAGCGGAAAATCTTCTTTCTGATCAGTTGCTCCTTTCGTTGCTAAAGAAGCAGAGGAACCTGCGCTCACGTCAAGTGTCAAATAGCCAGTTTCCTTTGGGATCTCTTTCCCGAAAATCTCCTCTTTCATCTCACACGACATCAAGCCGGAAAACAAAACCGTGCTCAACATCCATATATTGATCGCTTTCATATTCTAATCTCTTATTATTACTGTTATATATATTTATACCCAATCCCCCGGAATAACGATATCTACCGGATGATCAACCGTAGTCTCCTCAATTGTAATCGAAATTCCTAAATTGCCATTGTTGACTACTGGTTTCAAAGTAAGTTTCAAAGCATCCGCTGGACTTAACGTATAGGTCTTAACCGTCCCTTCTGCTTTTACATTCTCTTTCTTAGTCAAGCTTACCGTAACCTGGACCTTTTCCTGATTACCTACCTTAAAATACATCGGACCGACTGTCGCCTTTGCCCAAACAAAAGAAGAGGGTTTCTGCGCCTCTGTCTCAATCTTCAAGGAATAGTCGGAGAAATACTCATCCATCTTCGGATCGAACACAACATTAATTCGAGCTGAGCTGGGCTTACATATTACAGGAGCTGTCACCTCCTTTCCCTCCTTCACTTCAAAAGCAGCTTCGCCAGAAAAATACAACACATCGGAAGAAACCGGTTTATCTTCACCCGTAAAGGCTTTCAACACATAGTTACCAACATTCAAAGAATATTTCTCTTCCAAATTCTTATACAAATCATTAATAATAAGATTCTCCTCTTGCCCGGATTTAAACACTTGCACAGTATAATTGTTCACATCCTTATACTCACTCTCATCCACGGCTTTTGTTTGAAAACCGACCTCCGGTGCCAGATCTATTTTCACGAAACCTTTGCCCTTCGGAATATCCAAATTATCCACTTCAGAGCTACAGCTACCCAACATCAAACAACAGCCCAGTAAGCAGGCCATTCCCATAGATGTAAAATTCTTTTTCCTCATATAAATGCTTTTTTCAATTACTTCAATTCGTATAGATCCATTCGATCCCAATTCGGATGCAAAAGAATATATTTCACAAAGATCCTACAAGGTCTATTTGTCTTATTACCTATTCCTTTTTTTAGATTCCATACCTCACCCCTACACATACAGAGCCATTTATAAAGAGTGGCCATGTTCTATTTTTACAACCCATTGTTCCTTTTATTAGAAACCGTGCCTAAACAAAATGCGCTCAGACAAGAGCCGCCCCTAGAGAAAGCAAGATTACAAGATAGTCGCTTCGATGGAAGAAAAAAGGATTTGACAAAATGGCAATTTGTAATCTCAACCTCTTGAGTATCGATTATTTCGGGGCAAAGTACTACTTACTTCCAAATTCATAAGAGAAAATCAGCAATTATTTGAATGATAGCCATATATCAAAAAACGACATTTTGTTCTAGCAAAAATAATTCATCGTAATTCATATTATGGGGAGTGAGAGAGGGAAAAAACAGTCTTACAATAGGGTTATAACAGTATAAGAATGCCTATTCACGACTACTTACACCCCTATTCACGACTACTCACGATGCCCAACGGCAGTATAGGCATTGCCCAATGCTGCCTATTGCATACATATTCGCCGTCTAACGTGTACCGAAAACGTTACTTTTTAACATAAAAGGCCACTTATCTTCCTGATTCTTTCGCTATTTTGATAGGTCAAGGAAATACCCCTGTCACAATATACATCCAAATTCAATCAAAACGAAACAGAAAAGATAATTCTAATGGCAACTACTTCCTTCGACAAGAAACCATACCAGTCCAGCCCAAACACCCAAGCGACTCCGAAAAGCCTCCGGAATACCGCAAGTTTCAGACGCTCGTATAATTTTCCTTCCACAAGACACGGCAAATCTTTAAAAATGCCTATTTTTGTCAAACGTTCCCGATAAGTGAATGATAAAACAAACATGGAAAATGACATTCCCAAAATAGACCTGCCTCAAGATTGGGTGATCGGGAAGCTTTCGATCGAAGATATAGGCCTGCTGAATCTGTATGCGAATTACCCATGCCGATTGAAAGCGGGGATTTTCGTGCTATGCCTAGGAGGAGAGATCGAGGCATCCATCAACTTAACGCAACTCAAGGTAGAACCCGGAAGCTTCATCACCATCATGCCCGGATCAATCCTGCAGATCCATAGGGCAGACGGGAACCTACAGATCTATTTCATGGGATTCTCATCTGATTTCCTCAGCCAAGCGAACTCCAGCAAAGCTGTCATAGACATGCATTATATCGTGAAAGACAATCCGGTGTATAAGCTAAAAGAGAAAGCCCAGCCTCTTATGAAAGATTATTTTGAGTTATTACTCAAAACATACGAGTTTTATGCCACGAAAATAAATCGCGGGATTACCAACCATTTGTTTACCGGTATGCTGATGGGGATCAGCAGCATGTATAAAGACCAGACGGAAGACCTGTCAATGCTCTCCAAAGCAGAGCTAATCAGTAAGAATTTCACTCAACTAGTAATGCAAAACTATACCATGCAACGATCCGTTGCATGGTATGCCAAGCGGCTTGGCATCACGCAAGCACACCTAAGTACGATCGTCAAACAAAGTACGGGAAAAACTTGCATAGAGATTATCACCTCGATGGTTATCATGGACGCAAAGGCACAACTAAAATCGACGAACCTTACCATCCACGATATCGCCTATACACTGAATTTCACTAATATGTCCTTCTTCGGAAAGTATTTTAAACGCCATGTAGGTATGAGTCCGCAAGAATACCGCAATTCCTAAACAACCCTAAAAAAGTAAGCTAGCTTACTTTTAAAGCACTTCCAGCCGGATGTCTTTTCCTGAAATCACTGGTTCTTCTTTAATTTAGCTGAAGAGCTAGTTGAACAGTAAAACTCGTTTACCGAACAACATTGGTATACAGCACGTTAAGTCATACACAAAAGACTTCCCAAGTGATTAGTTATTCACTTCCCAAGCCGTAAGCTGACCACTAGGTATAGCCGTCAGTTGTTCACTCGACAAGCCGTCAGTTATTCACTTCAACAGCCATAAATAGCGCGATTTCCAACTAATATAAAGATAGTTTTTTCAGCTTAGTAACTGCACTATTATGGTTAATAGATGTATTCTAAGTGCAATCTCACATTCCCCAATTCTCCCTATCCAAACTCCTATACTGTATCGCCTCCGCCAAATGCCGGACTTCGATATGTTCCGAATTATCCAAGTCGGCTATCGTGCGGGAGACTTTCAGGATACGGTCATAGGCACGGGCGGAGAGGCAGAGACGTTGCATGGCGGTTTTGAGGATGGAGAGGCCGGAAGCGTCGGGAACGGCGTACTGATGGAGTAGCTTGGAGTTCATCTGGGCATTACAATAAATACCCTCATAAGCGGCAAAACGCCTTTCCTGGATCGCACGGGCTTTTATGACCCGCTCACGGATAGCGATACTAGGCTCTGAGGGCTGTTGCTCGGAAATCTTCTCGAAAGGGACAGGGACAATCTCTATCTGGATATCGATACGATCGAGTAATGGGCCGGAAATGCGGTTCATATATTTCTGGACGGCTCCGGGAGAACAGAGACAAGGACGGTCCGGATGGTTGTAGTAGCCGCAGGGACAAGGATTCATGGAGGCCACAAGCATAAAGCCGGCTGGATATTCCACCGTGAAACGGGCACGGGAGATATTGATCACTCGATCTTCCAATGGCTGTCGCATGACTTCCAAGACACTCCTGTTAAATTCCGGCAACTCATCCAAAAAAAGGACACCATTGTGAGCCAAGCTGATCTCTCCCGGCTGCGGGAAAGTGCCACCTCCTACCATGGCGACATTAGAGATCGTATGATGGGGAGAGCGAAAAGAACGTTGTACCATCAAGGAGGTGCCACCTCCTATCTTACCGGCTACGGAATGGATTTTAGTTGTTTCCAAGGACTCATGCAAGGTAAAAGGGGGCAAGATCGTGGGGAGACGTTTCGCCAACATGGACTTGCCACTTCCGGGAGGACCTACCATGATCAGATTATGTCCGCCGGCGGCGGCCACCTCCATCGCACGCTTCACGTTCTCTTGTCCCCGGACATCGGAGAAATCGCAATCAAACAATTGCTGGCGGTCGTAAAACTCCTTACGGGTATCAATGACCGTAGGCCGCAATGTCGGTTTCCCCTCCATAAACTCCAGCACCTCTTTGATATTCGAAGCTCCATACACTTCCAGATCGTTCACTACCGCAGCCTCACAAGCGTTTTGCTTGGGTAAGATAAAGCCCTTAAAGCCTTCTTCCCTAGCCTTAATAGCGATAGGCAATGCCCCTTTTATCGGTTGGAGGCTCCCATCCATAGAAAGCTCGCCCATCAATACGAATTTGGATAAGTTGGATGAATCTATCTGCTCTGCCGCCGCCAGAATACCGATCGCCAAAGGCAGATCATAAGAAGACCCTTCCTTACGGATATCTGCGGGGGCCATATTAATAACGATACGATTGCGGGGGAATTTATAACCACATACTTGAAGAGCCGAGATAATGCGTTCATGGCTCTCACGAACGGCCACGTCCGGAAGACCGACTAAAAAGAATTGGATACCTTTGGAACAGTTCACTTCTACGGTAACGACCGTAGCGGAAATCCCCTGCACGGCAGCGGCATAAGATTTTACTAACATAGTTAAGAATTTTGAGTTACTAATTACAAATTAAAACCGGAACCTCCTGTTTTCAATCGCTCAGTCTTCGAACAAGTTTTCCAGTGTTTGCTTGATCTCGATTCCATTCTCTGTTTTCATCAAGATCTTATGATCCTCATCTATCAAGAAACAGCGTGGCAATACGCTTACGTTATACAGATCTATCAACATAGCCGCTTGTCCAGCCGAATCTGTTACCAGGTTCCACGCTATACTATCCTTCTTCAGTACATCCCGGACATTATCCGGATTATCGTCCAAGCTAACCAAAAGAATATCCAACTGATCTTTCGGATATTTCATCGCTACCTTATCCAGATATAGATCCTCTGTCTGGCACATATCACACCAAGGAGCAGTAAATGTCAGCAATAAATATTTCTGCGGGAAAGAATCCAAACTTACCGTATTCCCATAAATATTCCTTACGGAGAAATCTGGGGCTTCCGCACCCAAAGCCGTACGTTTCGCACGGGCGCTATATTGCTCCAGCTCCTTCACCAGATAAAAGTCTTTCAACCTTGGATTCAATAACGCCAACAACTCATCAATTTTACGAGTATCATCGGGATCTGAGAAAAAAGATTGAATCAAGACAACGGATACCTCTTCATCCGGGTTCTCTTTTACGTACCGGATCGCTTCCTCGCTCAATTGCATATTAACATTCGCCAAACGAGCGGCGATATCCGTCTCCTCGATCGTATCGTTCAAATCCTTGCTATTTAAAGAATTTGATAAATTTGTCAATTCCGTCAATAAAGGAGCGATTTTTTTCTTAAAAGCGGTCAACTTATCATTTGTCCGTCCCCCCTTTACCTGCAATAGCAATGGAGAGTTAGCGTCGCCCGTGATTTTTACGGTTTCTCCCGGTTCCAGATAAGCCGTAACCCAATGCTCTTTATCCGCAAAGAAGATAGTCACACAATGGAAACCCGCTTCATTTTGATCGATCTGGAACTGCCCGGGTTTCGTACAAACCACCGTATCAACCACTTTATAATTATCCTTCTCAAATACAGCATATACGGTTTGATCTTCCAGATTAGAAAGTTCCCCTTCAATCCGATAGACATAATCCTTGCCACAAGATGACAAACAAATTATAAAGCCAATAATAAGTGCCAGTTTTTTTATCATTACTCCTTTTTAAGCTCTTCTTATAACAGATAATCCGGTCTAAAGATAGGAATATTTTTTAAAACTACTTCACATTTATAATAAAATTAACGCAGTTATCATAAAAAAAGCGCAGAATTAGTAATTCCACGCTTTTTTATAAAGATATTTTTAGACCTTGACCTTTTTTGATCAAGGTTTTTTAAGCAATTATAACTGAGGACCAGCAGCAACCAATGCCTTACCAGCTTCGTTGCCCGTGAACTTAGCAAAGTTCTTCTGGAAGCGAGCAGCCAAATCCTTCGCTTTCTCATCCCATTGAGCAGGATCAGCATAGGTATCGCGAGGATCTAAGATCTTCGGATCTACGCCCGGTAATGCAGTCGGAACCTCGAAGTCGAAATACGGGATCTTCTTTGTCGGAGCCTCATTGATAGAACCATCAAGGATAGCGTCGATGATACCTCTTGTATCTTTGATAGAGATACGTTTGCCGCTACCGTTCCAACCTGTGTTCACCAAGTAAGCCTTAGCGCCAGTCATTTCCATCTTCTTAACCAACTCTTCGCCGTATTTTGTCGGGTGCAATGACAAGAAAGCAGCACCGAAACAAGCGGAGAATGTAGGAGTCGGTTCCGTGATACCACGCTCTGTACCTGCTAATTTAGCGGTAAATCCAGACAAGAAGTAGTATTGAGTTTGCTCCGGAGTCAAGATAGATACTGGAGGCAATACACCAAATGCGTCAGCAGACAAGAAGATAACTTGTTTTGCGTGCGGGCCTTTAGAAACCGGCTTAACGATGTTTTCGATGTGATAGATCGGGTAAGAAACACGTGTGTTTTCTGTTACGCTCTTATCAGCGAAGTCGATTGTACCGTCAGCTGCAACTGTAACGTTTTCAAGAAGAGCGTCACGTTTGATAGCGTTGTAGATATCCGGTTCGCTTTCTTTATCCAGGTTGATAACCTTAGCGTAGCAACCACCTTCATAGTTGAATACACCTTCGTTATCCCATCCGTGTTCGTCATCACCGATCAACAGACGTTTCGGGTCAGTAGACAAAGTTGTCTTACCTGTACCAGACAGACCGAAGAAGATAGCAGAGCTCTTGCCTTCTTTATCCGTATTAGCGGAGCAGTGCATAGAAGCGATACCACGCAACGGGTTCATGTAGTTCATGATAGAGAACATACCCTTCTTCATTTCACCACCGTACCAAGTGTTCAAGATAACCTGTTCGTTGGTCTTCAAGTTGAATACAGTAGCTGTTTCAGAGTTCAGACCCAGTTCCTTGTAGTTGTCAACTTTTGCCTTAGAAGCGTTGAATGATACGAAATCGGGTTCTCCGTAGTTAGCCAGTTCTTCAGCAGTCGGGCGGATGAACATGTTAGTTACGAAGTGAGCCTGCCATGCCACTTCCATGATGAAACGTACTTTCATACGAGTAGCGGGGTTGGCGCCACAGAAAGTATCAACAACGAACAGACGCTTGCCGCTCAATTCCTTTACAGCCTTAGCCTTTAGGTCAGCCCAAGCTTCTTCAGAGCAAGGTTTGTTGTCGTTTTTGTATTCTTCAGAAGTCCACCATACAGAATCCTTGCTGGCTTCATTCATTACGAAGAATTTATCTTTAGGAGAACGACCGGTATAGATACCTGTCATTACATTTACAGCACCCAGTTCAGTTACCTGACCTTTTTCAAAACCTTCCAAACCTGGTTTGGTTTCTTCTGCGAACAGTACATCGTAAGACGGGTTGTGGATAATTTCCTTCACGTCTTGGATACCGTACTTGCTTAAATCTAAATTTGCCATTTCTTTTAATGATTTAAAATGTTGGTATTTGGTTTATAATCTCTTTCCTTAATCTCTTTTACCTTTGATTTACAAGGAAAAACGGGTGTAGAAAAGCTCTTTTTTTCCTGCTTTTCAGCAGGTCCCTTGTTTTTCGCCTACAAAAGTAATACTTTCTTTTTAAAGAAAAGCTCTATTAGAGAAATTTTTCTCTAATAGGAAATCTTTTATAAAACCATAACAATATCTGCTAACTGAATGTTGCAAATTGGGTGAAATTCGTTTACTTTGCACATCAAAACATTCTATAATTATGAAGGTTATCAACTTTGCCGAGACAAATTCTGTCTTGAACCAATACGTGGCAGAAATTCGTGATGTAGCAGTCCAGGGCGACCGTATGCGTTTCCGCCGTAATATTGAACGCATTGGAGAGATAATGGCGTATGAAATGAGTAAGAAACTGACGTATTCTGTCAAGCAGGTACAGACTCCCTTGGGAGTGGCGTCGGTCAGCACACCCGATGACGAGGTGGTGATTGCCACTGTTTTCCGTGCTGGGCTGCCCTTGCATACTGGGTTTTTGAATATGTTCGACCATGCCGGGAATGCTTTTGTTTCCGCTTACCGTTATTATAAGGATAAGGAATGCCGCACGGTGGATGTACACATCGAATACATCGCTACTCCGGATTTGTCCAAGAAGACATTATTGATTGTAGACCCGATGCTTGCCACGGGAGAAAGTATGGAATTGGCCTGGAAGGCCTTCATTACGAAGGGGATGCCAGCCAAGTTGCAGATAGCTTGTGTCATAGCCAGCCAGCAGGGCGTAGAGCATCTGGAAAAGCTGTTCCCTGGAGATGAAGTGACCTTGTGGTGTGCAGCAATCGACCCGGAGATGAACGAGCATTCCTATATCGTTCCCGGGCTGGGAGATGCCGGAGATTTGGCGTTCGGTGACAAGATATAAGGTTCATATATCTTTTCCATCAGCCTTTTCCCAAGTGCGGGCCTATAATGACCCGGTTCATAATAATTGTGGATGTCTTCCGTGTATTCGTTGATACCGGTGAAATCAAATACATTCCGTTTTCCGAAGAAGCGCTTCAGTGTCTTTACGTCGGCAGGGCTTATGTTGACCTGCAGGTAGTCGGGACTGATAATGATTTTCACATCGGTATCATGCTTCCGGCAAATCCACTTTATTTCCTGCAACAAGCTGACTTGTTTTTCCCTGAGCACTTGGGGGGCTTCCCGGTATTTCCCGTCTCTATAATTCTTCATTTTCTCTTTGGTGAATTCTCCTTTCCGGTTTTCCCAGTACTTATCTCCCTCTTCCTTTATCATTTCCTCCCTGGGATTCAGCACATCATTGGTTACCGGGTTTCGGGTGGAGCCATAGGGATTTATCACCCCTTTCATGTAAGGGCGATAGGTGTGGAACAGCTTGTAGTCCAGATAGGGGAGGAGAAAGTTCGGGTAGAAGAAGGCTTGGCAGAATTCCTTCTGGAACTTGAAGTTGCTTATTCCCGATATGGCGGGCGGCAGAATGTTGGAATGTCCGGTCAGGCAGCGGTCGTTGTGCAATGATTCCTTGTCGATAATCAGCAGCAGGTTCTTGATTGTTGCACCTGCCTTGTCCAGTGCCTTCAGCTTCAGGCAGACGGCGGCAAGGCTTTCGGCATTTCCGAATAACCGTACGGCTCTTCCACCGTGGAGGTATTTTTCCCATTCATGGCATTGATAAGCCATAGTGCAGGAGTTTCCCATGATATAGGAGTCGATGGGGATAGTATCCCGGTTGTTCAGATACATCTGCCACCCCACGTGCCCTTCGTTTAGTACAACCGGGGTTTGGTCGTATCGTTCATAGTTCTTCAGGACCATGAAAGGGTCGTCCAGGAAATAGACTGCCAGTAGGGCTATAAAAGGGATAAAAAGGATAAATAGCTTTTTCATGAAACGTATGGCTGCGTTCCGTTCGCTGTTTTTCTTCATCATGTGTCTTTATTGTCAAAATTGTAAATATATGAAGCTGTCCGAGTTGAACTGTCCCAGTGTGAAGAGTATTATGGCGAGCAGATAATAGATACTCCATCTTACGGCTGCCGGCTGTCGTCCGAAGGCTTCCAGCAAATCATGCTTGGACATGAAATATTCGTAAACCAATATCAGTACGAGTGCGCTTCCTGCCACAATGCTGTTGTGGTCCGGCATTCCGATGTTCATTTCCTTCCAGCTGTAATGCACATCGAAGGAGAGGTGGCTGATGTAGTGGAACGCTTCGGCCATGGAGCCCGCTCGGAAGAATATCAGAGAGACGGCAAAAAGCAGGTAGGTCCTTACGACGGATAGTGTGGCATATAAGCGGCTCCCCAATTGGGCTTTCAGTCTGCGGTGAAATGTCGTGGTCTTCATCTCGTAGAAGATGATGACACCTTGAATTAGTCCGTAGACAGCAAAGTTCCATCCGGCACCATGCCAGATACCCAGTCCCGTGAAGGTCAGCGCCAGACTTAGAAATACGCCCCATTGTCCCCATCCACGCAGGCTCGAGGACAACGGGAGGTACAGATAGTCGCGTACCCAGAATGAAAGCGACATGTGCCATCGGCGCCAGAAGTCGGCAGTGGTCTGCGCAATGAACGGCCGGTTGAAGTTTGGGCTGAGCTTGAATCCCAGCATGCGCGCTCCTCCCAATGCGATGTCGGTATATCCGGAGAAGTCGGCATACAGCTCTATCGGATATAGGAGGCATGCCATCAGCAATTGCACGCCTGAGGCTGTGTATACCGACCCGAAGACACCGTCTATGTATGGGGCGATGGAGTCGGCCAGTATCAGTTTCTTTATCAGTCCCACGACAATCAGTCTCATTCCGTAGACCATGGATGCATAGTCCGTAGCTTTGCAGGACTTCAGTTGGGGGAGCATGTCACCTGCCCTTTCTATGGGACCGGAAAGGAACTTCATGAAGAAGAGCATGTATATCATGAAGTCGGGCAGGCTCTTTTCCGGTTCTTCTTCTTGCCAATAGATTTCTGTCAGGTACGAAATGGCCTGGAAAGTATAGAAAGAGATTCCCAGCGGAAAAAGGATGTGGCAGTCTGTAAGCCGGTCGGCATACCGGAATGCCAACCAGCTCACGACCAGAAAACACACACCTGAAAAATAAGTTCCCTTCATGCTGCTTTCCCGCTTGGTCTGTCCTATCCATTTGCCAAGGTAGAAGGTGGTAAGCGTGAGGATGAGGGCCGTTATCAGAAAAGTGAGGTGGTAGAAGCCTATGAAGAGGCAGCTGGCTGTCAGTAAGGTCGCTTTTCTGAATCGTGAAGGAAGCGTATGGTATAGAATGAAAGTACACGCAAACAGTACGACGAAGTTCAGGGATATGAATGACATTTCCTAGTTGGTTTTGGTTAAAATGGCATGGCAGATGTCTCCCACGTTTTTGAGTTTTACAATATCTCTGAAGGTGAAGCGTACATTGAATTTCTTCTCTATCTTGTTTATCAGTTGCATGTTGGTCAGTGAATCCCATCCTTCCACATCCTGGGCGGTGGTCTCATTGTCAAGTACAATGTTCTCTCTTTTCAGTACCTCCCGAAAGATGAGGCTCATTTCATTCAAAATAGTCTGTGTATCCATTGTCAAGTTTAAATTAGTTCTTGTATTTTCTTTCTGTCTGTTTTGCTACTGGTGTTCAGCGGAAACTGTTCCAGGCAATGCATATGCTTGGGAATCATGTAGTAGGGAAGCCTGCTATACAGATATTCCTCCATCTGCTGTTTGTCGAGCTGTTTCTTCTCTACGACGAGATGTAGTTCGCACTGATTGCCGTTGTCGTATTTGGGAATGACGACTACACGGCATTCACCGTTGAAAAAGTTTTTTGCCACATGTTCAATCTCGCTCAGCTCGATGCGAAATCCTTGTATCTTTATCTGTGAGTCTTTTCGTCCGCAATAGATGATGTCACCGTCGGCATCCATCCGGCAGAGGTCTCCCGTCTTGTAGTATACTTTTCCATTGGCGGTCTCTACGAGGCATTCCCCGTTTTTTTCGGGAGCATTCCAGTATCCACCCATCACTTGATTGCCGCTAATCCATAGTTCGCCGGTTTCTCCGGTAGGCAGCGGGCGACCGTCGTTATCCATAATTAGGGCATCGATGCCTTCGAAAGGCCTTCCGATAGCGGTCATGCCGTTGTGATGCTTGCAGGAGGTGACGGGTATCCGGTAGGCAGTGCAGTAGATGGTTCCCTCTGTCGGTCCGTATAGGTTTATGAAAGAGGCATTGGGGACACATTTTCTGAAAGCATCCAACAGCTCCGCGTCAGAAGCCTCGGCAGTAACCACTAGATATCTAAGTGCGGGGAGGTGTATCTCCGGAAAATAGGGACGTAGCAGCTGGAGCAGTGAAGGGGCCACGGCAGCGAAGGTCAGGTCGTATTTTTCCAGAGTTTCAATTACGTTGATGTATTTCACGCCTTCCGGAGAAACGGTGTATATGCAAGCACCCAGCGTCAGCGGATATAGAAAGGATACGATGGAAACGTCAAAAGTGAGTTCGAACATCTGCAGCATCCGGTCGTTCTCGTCCAGTTGCCAGCCGAGGCGGTGGTAGGCGGTATAGAAAGCATTCAGGTTACGGCGGGAGATGGGTACTCCTTTGGGTTCGCCCGTGCTTCCGGAGGTAAAGATGATGTAGGCATTTTCCTCTTCTGCCGTATGGAGGATGTCTTCTGCGGCATGGAACGTGGCGGAGTTCTCTGCCTGCTCTATTTCGGAGGTACATATCAGTTCCAGATTCCGGGTGTCGAGGTTCAAGACATGGATATTCTCGGTATGCAGCACGAGGCGAATGCCTGCCGAGTCGGCAATTCTGTCGTTCCTATGTTTGGGGTAGGAAGGATGCAGGATGACGTATGTCTTTCCGCAAATCAGTGCAGATAGTATGGATGCGTATGTTTCCAGTCTGTTTTCTGCGACGATGCCGATAATTTTGTCTTCTCTGTCCTTGAATAGGGAGGATATTTTCTGTACGCAAGTTGCCAGCTCTCCATAAGTGCAGGCCGTGTCTTCGATGACGAATGCCGGTCGGTCGGCATATTTGCCGAAGGCTTTCATGATGTCGCCAATCAAGTCATTTGGATACTTTTTCATTTAGTCCGTTATGTTATAGTTCAGTTTTTGCGGAAGCGATGTTTGTCCGTCGTTCATTAAAGACAGTGGTTTCCCGCAATCTCCCTACCGGGAAATCCTTAAGATTTCTAAAAAAGGAGGGATACTGTTCGGAATAAAAGAAACAGAGGGGGCAAATACATACTCACCACAGGATAACACGGATTAACACTGCTAAAAGCTCTTTATTATCAGAACTCCTAAGGCAATCTGTGTTAATCCGTGTTATTCTGTGGTGAGTATGATATACTCTTCGGGCAAAATGGGTTTGCGAACAAAGTCCTTATTTTGCCCAGAACAGTTTGTGGTAGTAAGTGTCTTCGGCTGACACCTCTTTATAGTAGGGATTGTAGTTGACTTCCGTATTCGGGTATCTCCAGCGGTTCGGCACATTTGTGATGGTACCGGCCACTTCGGGGAAGGCCAGGCCGGACGGATAGCCGGTACGTCGGATATCACTCCATGCCTCACGACTGGCTAGGAAACCGAAATGCAGCCACTTTTGGGTAATGATAGCATCCAGCTTGTCTGCATATTCCGTGCTGTTCCATTTGGCAGCAGCGAAAGAGGCTGTTTCTTCGGCAGTGGGGGCATTATACCGGCGTGCGTTTTCACCCGTACTTACCGAGTCGTAATAGTAGTAAAGCGTGATGGACTGGCTGACAGCCTTTTTGAACTCTTCTTCCGCTTTTGCTTCATTCTTTGCCACTCCATACCCCATTTCATAGGATTCCGCTTTCAGGAAATGGATTTCGGGTGAGGCCATTATCAGCATGTCGAATTTATCGTTTTCCCAAAAGAAACCTTTCTGCGTGATTTGTGAGAAACCGGTGTTGCTGGTATTGACTTCGTCTTGTGCCTGCGAGTTGTAATATTCCGTCAGCTCATCTGCCACGGTAAGGTCTGTGCCCAGATAACGGTGTTCGTCCAATTGACCGGTGTTTTGGTTGGTAATCTTCACGGGATTGAAGTTGAGCAGGATGCGCGGGTCGTCTTCTCCTTTCACATAAACGCCGCTCAGTGGGTCATTGCTGGTCATATCATAGTTGCCATGGCCCAGCATGCGGTCGATGATGGCGCCCGAAGCAAGTCGGTTAGTTACCCAGTCACCCAGTCCGTGGCCTGCAGTGAAGTTCAGTTGCCCAGACTTCTGGTTGACAATGAGAATGTTGTTTTCTTGTTCCTCTATCAACGGATAGGCTGACGGATTTTCCAGGATTTCCTTGATGGCGGTACGGCCTTCCGCCTGCAAGTCTCCTTGCGCGGCTACGCGCATGGCAAGGCGCAGTCGCAAGGAGTTTGCATAGCGTTCCCATTTGTCCATGTCCCCGTTGTTGATAAAGTCTTGTGTATTGAAGTTCCTCGGTGTGGGGATGGAACGGAACCGTGGAGCAATTTCTTTGAGCTCATCAAGAATGGTTTTATAAATATCCTCGGCCTTGTCATAATGAGCATACGATTTACCTACATCGTTGGTAAGCGGCAGCGTACAAGCTTCCGAGAAAGGCATATCCCCGAAAACGTCCACTGTGGCGGCAAAGAAATCGTACAACTGTACTTTGGCGGCAAGATAGAATGCCTCGTCCTGGGCTTGTTCTGCCGCGCTTTCTTCCTCGTAGAGAGATTCCAGCTTACGGAACTGGGCCAGTGCCGAATACACATTGTCCCACTGTCCGTCAATAGCGGGTATATAGCCGGGGGTATACATATCCGTAGTGTTGGAGTAGCCGAAGGTTTGTGCATACTTGCCCGTAAACTGTGAATCGAATCCGAAGAACCGGTTGTATTCGTAAACATCATAGTCCTTTACTTTTTGGAAGACTCCTACCATCAGATTGCTGATGGTGACTTGGGTTACTTTGGAGGGGTCTTCGTATTTGCTGTCGAAGTCATAATCCGTACAGCCTGATGTTGTCAGGAGGAATGCTCCCAATGAAACAAGAGATAATATCTTTGTCTTTTTCATACTCTTTTTTGTTTTTTGGATGGTTGTTTTGTCAGAAACTTGCACGAAGTGAAACACCGAAACTGCGGGTAGCTGTGGTAGAACTTCCCACGGTAGCCTGGTTGGCCCAGGATGTTCCGACGGACGACTCCGCATCGTAGTTTTTCAGTGCTTTGTAGAAGTAGAAGAGGTTACGTCCGAAGACCGACACACTCAGCCGGCCCAGTCCCAGTTTGGAGATCATCTTTTCGGGAAATTGGTAGCCGATGGTCAATTCACGCAGTTTGACATAAGAATTGTCGAATACCGAATGGCGGTATGTCAGCTGTTCGGCCTCCGTTCCCCAATTATAGGTGGTGTTGTAGTAATAGCCTGCCGGAATGATACGTGTGTTTCTTTCGCCAGTGGAGGCCACTACACCCGGAAGGATGATGCCGTCGTGGTAGATTATCTCTCCGTTGGGGCCGGCACCCGTGGAAGGGTCTACTTGTACCGGAATTCCGCTGGAATTGTTGTCGCCCGGATAGTAATAGGACAGTCCGCCGTGTTCCGTATCGCGGTACTTTAGGGATTCGGGTGTCAGACCCACTGCGGTGGCATATTGGTTCATTTCGTTGATGACATCTCCTCCGATGCGGAAGTCGATACTGAAATCGAGGAATACATTCTTGTAGGAGAAAGAGTTGAATAGACCTCCTACGCCTGCCGGATTGATGTTGCCGACTTTCTGCAATTCGGTTTGGTTGAGGTAAAGACCTTTATCGGAAACGAGGTACTCACCGTTTTCGTTCACCTGGGGAACCTGCGCATAGATGTCACCCATTGGCTGGCCTTCCACAGCTTGTATTTTTATTCCACTGCCTCCGGAGTTGAGTATTTCCAGATAGGGCACTCCATCGGCCAGTTTCACTACTTTGTTCTTATATACACCATAGTTGGCTGTCAGGTCCCAGCGGAAATCTCTGGTCAGTATGGGAGTGGCACTGATTGATATATCCCAGCCGTGGTTGGCTACCTCGCCCACATTCATCAACACATTCTTTACGCCTGATGTGGAAGGTTGCGGCGTGGAGAGTATCTGGTCCTTTACACGGTTGTTGTAGTAAGATACATCTATACCCAACCGGTTGTTTAAGAACTTGCTTTCCAGACCTATCTCGTATTCGTACTTCTTTTCCGGACGGATATCTGCATTCCCCCATGAAGAGGGAATGGTGTTCCAGGTGAATCCGTTGTCCGAACCTTGCTCGTAGACGATATTGGCGGTATAGGTTTCAGGAGCATTTCCTACGATACCGTATGAGAGGCGCAGTTTTCCATAGTTCCACCATGACGGCATGTGGAAGGCTTGGGTGAAGAGGAAACTCAGATTGGCGGAAGGATAGAAAAAACTTTGGTCTTTTAGGGTAGACGAGCGTTCCTGGCGTCCGGTCAGTTCAAGGAATAGATAGTTGTCCCATCCCAGGCTCAGTGTACCCATATAGCCGGTTTTCAGTAGTTCCATACGTTGCAGGGTACTGCTTGGCGTGTAGCGGCTGGCATTGAGGTCGAACCAGTTTTCCGTGACAAGCCCGCCATTGGTGGAGACCCTGATATTGTTCATATTTTCGTAGCGTCCGGTCCAGCCTACGGTGGCGGCAATGTCGAAGCGGTTGATATTATAGTTGAAGTTCAACATAACATCTCCATAGACAATGTCGTAACGGCGGTTGATGGACTGGAAGCTACCGTTGGGGTCGTATAGGGAATTGGGTTGTTCGCTTTCATATTTCAGTGTTTGCTTCACATCTGTGATATCAGTTGAAACCTGGGCGCGCAGACTCAGCCAGTTGGTTATCTGCCAGGTGGGGCGAATCATACCGATGAGCCGGTTCTCTGTCTCGTCGCTATGGTGATGGTACATATTCCACAGCATGTTGTTCACTCCGGTGGCGTAACTGGGGTCGTAGGCCCATGATTCCTCAGGAGTCAGCGTGGCGTTTCCTCCGACAAAGGTATTACGGTATCCCAGACTGGTGACGTAACTTTGTTTCAGATAGGGAATGTCCAGGAAGGTGGAGAACATGTTGCCGAAACCGCTGTATAGGTTGAGCGAGGTTTGCGGGCGGTCTTCTACATTCTGTACGATGTAGTTAAGGGAGTATTCCAGTTTCAGCGGTTTCGCCAGTTGATACGAACCGGTCAGCTTGAAGTTGTGTTTGGTGAAGCTTCCGGTCAGGGCATTGGGAATCTCGTCCATGAATGTGTAGGAGAAGCGGTTGCTGGTGGTTTCCGTCCCTTGTGAGATGGCGAGATTGTAAGTCTGGGTCCAGCCGGTGCGAAACAACTCTTTCCACGGGTTGTCGGTCAGTGCCTGGTAGGGGCGCATCTTCCCGTCCCAGTAAAGTACCTCGCTGCCGTCGTATTTCGGGCCGAAGGACAAGGTGGTGGAACGGAGGCTTTTGTAGCTTTGTCCGTTTAGGGTTCTCTGATAGAAGCCTCCCGTCTGTTTCTCATAATCGCTGTATGCGGTGTTGTAGGTTCCCGGCCCGTATACGGTCTGTACTTTTGGTAGATAAGCCGGTAAGTTTGCCATGACTTGGGCATTGAAGTCCACCGTCAGCTTGCCGCTTTTGGCGCGCTTGCTAGTGATGACTACCGCACCGTTTGCAGCCTCCGAGCCGTAGAGAGCTGTGGCGGAAGCTCCTTTCAGAATACTGAGGCTCTCGATGTCCTCTGGGTTGATGTCTACCAGACCATTGGAACGGATTTGTCCGTCGTTGCCAAATTCGGCGAAGTCCGTGCTTTTACCCGTGCCGCCGTTGCGGATGGGTACACCGTCCAGAATGATGAGTGGCTGGTTATTTCCAGTGATGGAAGTCAGTCCGCGTACGTTGATGGAGACAGCTCCGGCAGAACCGCCTTGTGTCTGTGTGATGCGGACTCCCGGTGCTTTACCGTACATGGCAGAGGCAAAGTTGGGTGCTCCTGCCTTTACCAATTCGTCTGCACTGATGGTACTGATGGCATAGCCGACACGTTTCGTGTCTTTTTTGATACCCATTGCCGTTACTACGACTTCTTTCAGTTGCTGGGTATCTTCGCTGAGTGTAATCTTCAGGTCGCCTTGCTTTTTTCGTTTTGCCAGGTTTATCTCCCGAGTAGCATAGCCCATGTAAGCGATAGAGAGTGTTGCATCTGCAGGAACGGTCAGTGTGAAGTTGCCGTCCACATCGGTAATGACGCCGTTGTTGGTGCCTTTCTGTATGACGCTGGCACCGATAAGCGGTTCTCCCGTTACATCTCTTACAATGCCTGTAATGGTTCGGTTCTCTTGTGCAAAGGCTGTTCCGGTGAAAAGAAATGTTAATAACCAACTTGCAATAATCAAACTTTTTTGGAAGTGCGACGCTGAATGTGGAATGTCACACCGTTTTCTCATCCTGATTTTCATACTACTGAAAAATAATTGATTTATCTTATTATAAATGTTACGTCCTTTCGGCAGATATTTTAGCAAGAGGTATGCCAAACGAAAGGCAGACTATCCTTTTAAGGATGAATAATGTTGATAATCAATTGCTTATTTTCTATCGGGAAAAAGGGAAGTTCGGGTGTTTGTGGTGTGGAGATGTGGAAAAAATCCACAGTAGGTATTCCACAATTTCCCTCTCTTCCCTTGAAGTCTTGTTGTCGACCCTTATTGGTAGCCTTGTTCATCGGAGGTATGCTCTATCACTACAATAAAATCTGGTGCAGTTGCAGTGGTTGCATTTTTTTTCAGGGTGGGAGTGTTTTTGACCTTTATCCGGGAAGGATTACTCGAACGAAAGAGCTATCAGCCTGCGGTTTGTGAGATTGATATTAAGCCAGTATAAATCAGAGAATTACTTTCAAAATGTGACTACTATGGTTACTGTGGCAAATATAGTTATTCTTGATGGAAGAACTGCATGTTTGGCGTAATAAGTATCTATGTTTGGGAGAGAAAGGATAGGGAGGTACTCTTACTTTTAGGAAATTAATATCATGTTTGCACCTTATTTGTTTCGTGCAAACATGATATTAATAAATCTTAGTGGTTTATTTTACTTCCCACGTATCATTCGTCATCAATAACTCCTCGAAGTTGTGATACTTCTTCTTGGCAGACACCTCTTCGATTTGTTCATGAACAGCATCGTCGTAAGTAGGAGCTTCCACATCGCGGATAACACCGAGTGCAATCGGGAAGTCGGGACCTTCCATCAGGGCAAGCTTCAGTTGCAGGGTGTTGTCCATGCAGTGGGCATCGTGGATGAGGATATCCTTCTCTGTAATGCCGTTCTCACCGAGTTTCACGACTTTTAGACCAAAGCCTTCCTGCATCAGTCCGTATTCGTTGTTCTCGCCGAAGAGCATTGGTTCGCCGTGTTTCAAGTAGATAGCATTCTTGGCGCGGTCTTCCTTTTTGGCTACGGAGTCATGCGTACCGTTATTGAAGATAACGCAGTTTTGCAGAATCTCGCAAACGGAAGCCCCTTTGTGAGCCATGGCTGCCTTCAATATTTCCACTGTCCCCGGAGCATCGGTAGCTACCGCGCGGGCAAAGAAACGGCCGCGGGCACCGAAGCAAAGCTCTGCCGGGTGGAATGGATCTTCTACCGTACCATAGGGAGACGACTTGCTGACGAAACCACGTGGAGAGGTCGGAGAATATTGACCTTTGGTCAGACCGTAGATGCGGTTGTTCAGCAGAATCATGTTCAGGTCGATGTTACGGCGTACGGCGTGGATGAAGTGATTACCGCCGATGGCCAGACCGTCACCGTCGCCGGAGATTTGCCATACCGTCAGGTTGGGATTGGCAACCTTGGCACCTGTAGAGATGGCAGCAGCACGTCCGTGGATGGTCTGCATCGCATACGTATTCATGTAATAGGGCAGACGGCTGGAGCAGCCGATACCTGAGATGACGGCATTCTCCCAAGGAGCTTTGCCGATTTCTGCCATTGCTTTGTGCAGTGAAGCCAGAAAGAAGTGGTCACCACAACCCGGACACCAACGGGGTTGTCCTTTTTTATAGTCTTTTGCTGTATATTCGCACATAATCTTTTTTAATTGATAGTTGATAATTGATAGTTGATAATTGGTGGCTGGTCATTGATAATCCGCATATTACGCATGGTTATTATCAATTGTCAACTGTCAATTATCAATTAATTTATTGAACGCTGCGACCAGCTCGGCAACGACGAACGGTTGTCCTTTGACTTCGTTGAACTGGTACGGGGTGAAGTTGTCTATCTTCATACGTAGATAACCTGCAAATTGTCCGAGATTCTGTTCGGCAACTACCACCTTCTTGTACTTCTTCAGAACGGTTTCCGTGTTCTTGGGGAGCGGATTCAGATAAGTGAAGTGGGCGAGGGCAACCTTCTTGCCTGCCTTGTTCATCTCTTCCATGGCCGAATACAAGTGGCCGTATGTACCGCCGAAACCGACAATCAGCAAATCGGCATCGTCTGCACAGCCTTGCACTTCTACATCAGGTACGGGGATTTTGGCAACCTTCTCGGCACGCAGGTGGCACATCAAGTCATGGTTTTCGGGATCGGTGGAGATGGCACCGGTATTGCTGTCTTTCTCCAGACCGCCGAGGATGTGCATATAGCCTTCTTGTCCGGGGATGGCCCAATAGCGGACACCTGTTTCGGGATTGCGTTTGTACGGAGTATAGTTGTCCTTCATTTCGGAAGTCACGTAGGGAGGGGTGATGGCGGGATAGTCTGCCAGTTTGGGCAGCTTCCAGGCGCCGGAGCCATTGGCAACAAAGCCGTCGGTCAGCAATACGACCGGGGTCATGTGCTCCAGTGCAATTTTGCTTGCCATGTAGGCTGCGTCGAAACAGCTTGTGGGTGAAGAGGCGGCGATGACGGGCATTGGGCTTTCACCGTTGCGGCCGAACAATGCCTGCAACAAGTCTGTCTGCTCTGACTTGGTGGGCAGACCGGTAGAAGGACCGCCACGTTGCACGTCGAGCACAACCAGCGGAAGTTCTGTAATGACTGCCAGGTTCATAGCTTCCGATTTCAGGCAGACACCGGGACCGGAAGTGGAGGTCACAGCCAGCGCACCTGCAAAAGCGGCGCCGATAGAAGTGGCGCAACCGGAAATCTCGTCTTCGCATTGCACGGTCATCACGCCCAGAGACTTGTGCTTGGAGAGTTCGTGCAGTACATCGGTTGCCGGAGTAATGGGATAGGAGCCGAGGAACAGCTTCAAGCCAGCCTTTTCAGCTGCGGCGATGAAACCGTAAGCAGTTGCTTTGTTCCCCGTGATATCCATGTATCTGCCGGGAACGGTAGTCTTACTTTCAATCTTATATGTATGGGCTACGGAAGCATGGGTGTTGTGTCCGTAGTCATATCCTGCATGGATGACCTTGATATTTGCCCCGGCAATTTCGGGCTTTTTGGCGAATTTCTCGCGGATGAAATCTTCGGCTATTTTCAGATCGCGGTTGAACAGCCAGCATACCAGGCCTACTGCAAACATATTGCGGCATTTCAGCATGGACTTGTTGTCCATTCCGGTGTCGGCAAGGCAGTCTTTCACCATCTTCGAGATGGGGGCGGCGATGACATCCTGCTTAATACCCATTTCCTCTATCGGATTATCGGTCTTGAAAGCGGCCTTTTCCAAGTCTGACTTCTGGAAAGCATCTGTATCGATGATGATACAAGCAGTGGATTTAGCAAACTTATATTGGGTTTTCAGTGCGGCGGCGTTCATCGCTACCAATACGTCGCATTTGTCACCTGGGGTATAGACTTTCTCTGCACCGATATGTACCTGAAAACCGGAAACACCGGTGAGTGAGCCTTGCGGGGCGCGGATATCTGCCGGATAGTCGGGGAATGTACTGATATCATTGCCCACGGTAGCCGAAACTGTTGAAAAGATGTTGCCGGCGAGCTGCATACCATCGCCGGAGTCTCCGGAGAAGCGGACTACCACTTGCTCCAGTTCTTTGACCATCA
>ERZ773237.359-NODE-359-length-53570-cov-4.803700_pt1 | contig 53570 bp, 32 predicted proteins | sample MGYA00580990_ERZ773237 | MGnify/ENA primary metagenome ERZ773237 (study PRJEB29015, sample SAMEA2737749) | human gut metagenome | biome: human gut; feature: human-associated habitat; material: faeces | place: China | collected 2012 ...
GCTGCAGGAGCAGGCAGGACGGCTGGAGAGCGCGTTTATGAACGATTTCGTGGCGGAGATTGACGAGAATGTCCGCGAGGCAAAACGTGAGATGGACGCGATTAACCGTGAACTGCGCCATATGCCGTTTGGCAACGATACCTACAAGTTTGTGATGAAAGAAAAGCCAGACCGCGCTCTCTTCTTCCGCATCTGCAGGCGTCTGGAAAAATATATGAGTTCCCCGCAGGTCTATATGAATTCGGCGCGCGACGACGAGGAGATGGAGAATGATATTCAGGAGTTTATGAGTATCATTCTGGCGGAAGAGGATGAGTGGGAATACACGGATTACAGGAGATATTTCTCTTACGATATGGAGATCAGCAGCCGTCAGGGACAGACCGAGATCACGGCAGAGTTATCAAAAAAACAGGGTTCCGCCAGCAACGGCGAGAAGCAGACCCCGTATTTCATCATTCTGGCGGCGAGTCTTTTGCAGTGCTACCCGGCAAACACTTGCTGCGCCCGTCTGGCATTCATCGACGAGGCATTCTCGGCATTGTCGAGAGAGCGGATCGAGCAGATGGTCCGTTATTTCGAAGAAAATCACTTCCAGGTATTCTATGCAGCCCCGCCGGAGAAGATCAACAGTATCGGTCAGTTTATCGATTCAACCGTCAGCCTGATCGTGACAGGACGGTATACGAATGCGGTAGAAGGATTGGTGAAGCAGGCATAGGAAACGAGGAGAAAAAATGGCGGATCGGAAAGAGTGGAAAGAACAGCTTTTAAGTAAATTGCTGGATCAATACGAAAAAAGCGTCACCTACGTCGGTGAAAACAAGGTAAAACAAGTGTTTTCGGTCAACCCATCCGATATTTTCAAGGGCTACAACAAAGATTTTCTCCCGCCGGAACAGCTTTTCCAGGAAAAAGAATTTGAACGACTGATCCGTCAGATGGAATCGGAGGGACTTATTCATGTAGTTCCTCTGAATACGGGTATTCTCCGTCAGATCTGTGCTGTCCCGGAACGCTGGGAAGATTACTATGCCTGCCTGAACCGGACAGAAAAGAATATTCTAAAAGAAATCGCACTGGGCAAAACGACAAAAGAGATTGCAGCAGAGAAAAATCTTAGTTTCCATACGATAAACAGTCATCGTAAGAATATCTTTCGCAAATTGGGAGTAAATAATGTACATGAAGCTACTAAATATGCGATGAGGGCTGGGATTGTGGATTTAGCGGAATACTACATCTGAGATGCCGCCTTATAAGAATTACCCTACACATCCTATTAGCACAAACTAGTGAACAGTGCCTTTCTCTATTCTATTTCAATCCATTCTGTTTCAGAAGTTGTTCTATTTCCTTTTCTGATATAGACGCTCTATCTGCTTTATCATAAATATAGAGAAGATTCAAAACTGCATCTTGTTGAGAAACGACTAAAGTAAATGTTATAACCCTCGCTCCTCCACTTTTACCTTTTCCTTTTGAAGTTATTTTCATACGAACTTTGCGCAGTCCATGTCCCAAGTCCGTTCCTAGCAGAGGATTCTGTTCTAAATCATCAATCAATGAAACAAAATCCTCCTTAAAAGAGGAATAGTGTTTCGCCAGCCTTTTAGCCTCCCGCTGAAATGTCGGCTTAACTATAATTTCATAATTCATTAATGAACTCTCTTGCAGTCTTTACCTCCAACTTACCTTCCATTGAAAGTTTTACCTCTTTCAGTCCGGCGTCAATCCCTGCTAGAACTTCTTCTTTCGTGATTTCTTCCTCTTCTTTTTCAGCTTCCATTTTTTTCAGTCGTTTCAAATAGTTCTTCACTCGATTGAGCATCTCTTTGTCATTCAAACTCAGGAGTTCCTCCACCAAGTCCATTTTCAGACTTTTCAATTCCATCGTTGTCATAAGCAATCCTCCTTTATTTATATTCTACGAAACAAAAGTAGTGAAAAATCTCCTGATAATCCAATCTTCACCAATCAAAATAAACTATTTAACAGATGATTTCACCGCTCCCCACACAAACTTTTACTTCTTCATCATAAATCACCCCAAACTGTCCCGGAGCAATGCCTTGCAACTTTTCGGACGACAAGATGTGAAACTGCTTCTCCCTTTCCTGTATCAGTTTTCCTTTTGTAAATTCGGGAGTGTGGCGAATCTTGAAAGTAATGTCTACCTCCTTCTCCTGACCTTTCCAAGGATTATCAGTAATAAAATGGAAATCATGCATCCGGAATTCATGACCGTATTGCGTCTCTACACCATATCCATGGGATACGTAGATAGTATTTTCCTCAATATCCTTCTTGACTACAAACCAGGGACCTCCACTCAATCCGAGCCCTTTCCGCTGACCAATTGTGTGGAACCAATAGCCGCGATGTGTACCCACTTTCTTTCCGGTTTCCAGTTCAACAATCGCCCCTTCCTTTTCTCCTAAAAAACGACGAACGAAATCATTGTAGTTTATCTTTCCAAGAAAACAAATCCCCTGACTGTCTTTCCTTTTGGCACTAGGCAATCCGGCACGGTGTGCAATCTCACGTACCTCCTGCTTCATCAACCCTCCAATGGGAAACATGAGTTTGGAAACTTGCAGGTAATCAATCTGGGCGAGAAAGTCTGTCTGATCTTTCACGGGATCTTTTGCTGTGCCCAGCCAAGTTTTACCATCACATTGCAAGGTGGTAGCATAGTGACCGGTTGCCGTAAAGTCGAAATCTTTCCCGACACGCTGTTCAAAGCAGCCGAATTTGATAAGCTTATTACACATCACGTCCGGATTCGGTGTCAATCCCTGCCGAATTTTATCAATGGCATACGCCGCCACATTCTCCCAATACTCCTTATGCAAATCCACGACTTCCAAGGACAAACCATACTTACGGGCAATGGCAGTGGACATTTCAATATCTTCTTCGGCTGAACAATCCATATACTCCGCCCCGTCCATACCTATTTTGATATAGAAAAGAGTCGGTTTGTATCCTTGCTCACAAAGAAGGTGAACGACAACAGAGCTATCGACACCTCCGGACAATAATGCAGCTATATTCATCATCATAATTATTCGTTAAACAACAAAAGTTGTGCTAAGATGCCAATGTATTAATCACCGACAAATTAGCACATCAGCAAATCTGTTTCATTAAATCTTTATCAAAGTCAGGTTACGGTCCATCCAAAAATCATTTACTCTATATCACTCTCTTTGGATTCTAATTATTCTCTCTCTATTTATATGAATACCTATTGATCATTTTCGATGTTGCAAAGATAAGGCGGGATTTGCTAACAGCCTATCACATATTGAAGGCATTTTTATACCATAAATGTGGTAGATAAGCAAAGTATTTCCTACATTTGCACAGTAAAAAGCTTTTTATGATGACGAAATTAAGAAAGATAATCCTCATACCTGCCCTGATCTTCGTATCTATCAGTGGTTTCTTCTCCTGTGGTGTCGACCGCTGGCCGGAGTATGCCCATCAAACTGCACTGGATACATGGATGTACGACATCATGCAACAGCACTATCTGTGGTATCAAGATCTACCTTCCTACGATGATGTGAATCTGTTTCTGGAACCTGCCTCGTTCTTATCTAAAGTGAAATCAAAAAAAGACAGCTACTCGTTTGTAGATTCTGTGATGGAGGCTCCGCTGCCTACTTATGGATTCGACTATTCACTAGTTCGAAGTGTGGATATCGATACAGCATATAACGCATTAATTACTTACGTCATTCCCGGTTCACCGGCAGAAGCAGCCGGACTGGAACGTGGAAACTGGATTATGAAAGTCGATACTTCTTACATCAGCAAGAAATATGAGACTCAATTATTACAGGGAACCCAAGCCCGGGATTTGGTGATGGGAGTATGGAAAGAAGTTCCTGTTGAGCCGGAAGAAGGGGAAGAAGTAGGAGAAGAAAAATTTGTATATAAGGTAGTACCTAATGACATAACATTAAAACTACCTGCTGCACGATCCATTGAGGATAATCCGGTACATAAAACCAAAATACTTACGGTAAAAGAAAACAATAGAGATATCAAAGTAGGGTATCTCATGTACAATAGCTTCACTGCCGGAACCAATAGTGATCCAGACAAGTATAATAACGAACTGCGACAAATCTCACAAGAGTTCAAGACAGCAGGCGTGAAATATGTTATACTTGACCTACGTTACAACGCCGGTGGTTCATTGGATTGCGTTCAGTTATTAGGTACAATTCTGACTTCAGAAGTACGATTAAATAAGCCGATGGCCTATCTGGAATATAATAATAAAAACAGGGACAAGGATGCTACCATCAACTTTGATAGTGAGATATTAAAGAGCGGTGTTAATTTAGACCTGCCCGCCCTATTCGCTATCACAAGCAGTACAACAGCCGGAGCACCGGAAATGTTAATCAGGAGCCTATTCCTGAAAGACAGCTATCCTGTTGTAACCATCGGTGGTGTCACCAAAGGACAAAATGTAGCAACAGAACAATTCATTAATGAAGAATTTCTGTGGTCAATCAATCCGGTAGTCTGCACTGTTTATGATTCCAACCACGATGCCGGAGGAGCTCTCTCCCCTGCAACAGATCTTAAAATTAGTGAAACGACTATTGGTGGAGTTACTAATTACAGTGAGTTTCTGCCATTCGGTGATCCTAACGAAAGAATGTTAAAAGTAGCCATCGGTGTTATTGACGGAAGTTATCCACCAAAGGACGAGGAAACCGAAGAGACGACAAAAGCACAATTCAAGATAGAGAAAAGCGTAATAAGTCCGGCTAGTAGACGTTTTAGTAGTAACGGATTACAATTAAAATAAGAAAGGATGAAAAAAGTAGCTATTTTATTGCTGGCAATACTGACATTCAGTTGTTCGGATGATGACGAAAAGGGTACAGAAGAGGATAAAGGGCAATGGGCTATGATTTTCAATGAATCCGTCGAGAACGATTCAAAACCTGTAAATAAGACAGAGAAGTTTATGTTCGATGGCGAGCGCCTGATTCAACATATTATAAAACAACGTTATTTCGAAGAAGAAATCAGTAACGAAGTAAACTTGAGCTACTCTGATAATCAGGTAACAGTTACCACTGACTATCTCACTTTAGTATATACATTAAATAGCGAAGGCTATGCCAGTCAATGTGTATACAGTTTGTCTTCACAAAATCGTATTTATCAATTTTCTTACTCTGCAGAAGGATACTTAACCGGAATTGTCGAGAATATCGACAATAGAGAATATTCATCAACATCACTTACATACGAGAACGGAGATATAACCTCTATCAGTTCCAAGATGAACGGCCTTGAAAACAAGTTCATTTATGAACCGGGAGAAGAAAGTTCTACATACCATTTGCCCTGCCTCGGTTTATTGGAGATACACCCTCTGACATTCCATATTGAAGCTCTTTACGCAGGGTTATTGGGTAAGGACCCGCGCCATTTCACCATACGCAGTTGTCCTGCAGGAAGTAACGATGAAAAGACAGTTTATTCGTATGGGTTTGATAAAAAAGGAAATCCATCCAGAATGATTTGTCAGACGACCTATGCCGGAGGACAGGCCAGCTATTATCCATACACACGCAACATTTCGATTTCTTTCGAATAATCTTTCATTCCGAACATCGAATTCTCTTTTAAAGTAGCATAATCACTCTATTTCTGTCAAGAGCAGAATTATAGATTCTTAACCTATAAAGATACTTTTCATGCCTCAACTTTGTTTATTCCGAAACAAAGGCTCTGATTTTACCTAACAAAGGCTCTAACTTCTCCTAACGCAGCGTTTAATGAGTCGTAACGCACCGTCTAATTTTCATAAAGCTGCGGTATAAAACACGTTAATCTCTGGTTTCATCCCTTTTATAAACCGGGATAAAGCTCACGACTCCCAAGGATACAACAAAAAAGGAGAAAGCTTCCGCTCCCTCCTTCTATCGTAGTTTAACCTCAATCTATTTTATGATTCTGTACCAAAGATACAACATTGAAAAGCCAAAGTCAAGTATTCCCGGTTTTATTTCTTGAAAAATTTATCGAAGAACAGAATCTGATAATCAATGGAGTTATTCCAATACTGCCCTGTATGTCCTCCCGGGCAGGTAATAAAATCATGATCGATCTTTCTTTCCAACAGGCGGTTATGCAAATCCTTGTTCACATTCAGGAAGAAATCTCCTTCTCCACAATCGACAATGATAGCCAAATCGCCATTCTCTATCTTATCAATCTGATTGATAACGGTGTGATTATCCCATACCTCCTTATTCGATTCATATTCTCCCAACTGCTTGGACATATCCCAGTTTTTAGGGAACGGGCGAATATCCATCCCTCCGCTTGTACTTCCACTGGCACCAAACGTATCTTTATGACGGATTGCATTCCACATCGCTCCGTGTCCACCCATACTCAATCCGGTGATGGCGCGTCCCTTACGGTCGGCAATCGTCTTGTAATGTTCGTCGATATACTTCACCAGTTCCGACGAAATAAAAGTTTCATAGCGGAAAGACGGGTTGACCGGACTATCCCAGTACCAGCTATTCTTTCCGTCCGGACAAACGAATATGATTCCTTTTTCGTCCGCAATTTGGGGAAGATTCGGTTTAATGCCAATCCATGTTTTAGCATTTCCACCATAACCGTGCAACAAATAAATAGTAGGACAAGCCACCGCTTTCTTTCCTGATGCAACATCCGGCGTAACAACGACCACTTGCACTTCCTTATTCATGGAAGGACTTTTAATTAACAAGGTATCTACTTTGGCAGCAAAAGAGGGAGCTACCCAAATTAAAAGAAGAGCAATTAATAGATTTTTTTTCTTTTCCATTGTGTGTTATAAATAGTTAGATATAATTATTCCTCTGGCTCTGCAGCAGGATTAAATTTAGCAACCGGCATTTCAAAGTTTTTATGACACTGTTTACAGGTATAGTTCCAGTGGTTGTCTCCCGGGGGAATGACCATTAATGCAGAAATGATAGCAGCCCCCATAGCACGCCAACGCTTTTCTTTTCTCAAAACCAACTGGATGTCCGATGAACCGCAATACGGACAAAGCGTTAACTCTTCCGGCCAACTATCGTTATCCTTCAACACTTGGACAGCATTCTCGTAGTCTTCATCTGCCACCAATATATCCACCCCTGCTATACTACTCACGCAACTTTTATACAAAGTAGAGAAATTCTCATTGTGCAGAATAGACTCGATGCCTTCATTCTCCAATGCTCCCTGAAGGATATGTGCCTTCATCGCATCATTACAAGTGATCAATTTTACAGTCTTCATAAGGAATCTGTTTTAATATGTCCCACAAAAATAAGATATAAAAATGAAATGTGAAACAAAACCCGACTAACTTTATCAGCAGGTAAAACGAACCAAATCAGAAGTGATTCTTTTTTTATTCACGGAAGGTATCATTATTTAATACTTTTTTCGTACTTTCGCAGCGACAATTGGCAATCACATGAAAAAACTATTGACACTGCTACTATTTTCTAACATCCTATTTTCCCTGTTACAGGCACAACCTGTACATCAAATAAAGGGAACGGTGATTGAGAAAAACAGCCGTCAGCCATTAGAATTCATTAACGTAATGATTCTTGGGCTGAACAAAGGTGGTGTCACCAATGCGGAAGGTCATTTCACTATCGAACAAGTACCTCCCGGCATCTACCGTCTGCAAGTGACAGCCATCGGCTACAAGAGTGTCACTACTCCCGAATATATCTTATCTACCAAAGATCTGAACATTTCGATAGAAATGGAAGAGAACCTGACCGAACTCGCAGGAGTAACCGTCACCGCTTCTCCTTTCCGGCGCGATCTGGAAAGTCCGGTCAGCCTGCGCATCATCGGATTGCAGGAAATAGAAAAGAGTCCGGGAGCCAACCGGGACATTTCGCGTATTGTTCAGTCTTATCCGGGAGTTGCCTTCTCGCCTATCGGCTACCGCAATGACCTGATTGTACGCGGTGGTTCTCCTTCTGAAAACCGTTTCTATCTGGACGGAGTGGAAATTCCCAATATCAATCACTTCAGCACACAAGGAGCCTCCGGCGGTCCGGTGGGGATTCTCAATGCCGACCTGATCCGTGAAGTAAATTTCTATACAGGTGCTTTTCCCACTGACAGAGGAAACGCGCTTAGCTCCGTGCTTGATTTCAAATTGCGCGACGGAGACATGGAGCATAACTCACTAAAAGCTACCCTCGGAGCATCCGAAGTCTCTCTGGCCTCTAACGGACATATTGGAAAGAAAACCTCCTATCTGGTATCTGTGCGTCAATCTTATCTGCAATTCCTGTTTGATATGCTCGACCTGCCTTTCCTGCCGACTTTCACCGATGCGCAGTTCAAATTGAAAACCCGGTTTAACGAACAGAACGAGCTGACGGTATTGGGACTTGGAGGGATCGATAATATGCGACTGAATACGAAAGCAGATAGCGAGGACAATGAATATATCCTTAGTTACCTGCCAAAAATCAAGCAGGAAACGTTTACCTTAGGTGCTGTATATCGTCACTATGCAGGCCCGCATATGCAATCGGTGGTAGTCAGTCACAGTTATCTGAACAACCGCAATACCAAATACCGGCAGAATGATGAAAGCATTCCGGAGAATCTGATGCTCCGCCTCCGTTCTACCGAACAGGAAACGAAGTTCCGCTTCGAAAACAATTCTTCTTTCCGCAACTGGAAAGTCAATCTCGGAGTAAATCTGGATTATAGTCAATATACCAACACCACCTTTCAAAAGGCATATACCAATCAGGCACAAACGTTTGATTACCACACCTATTTGGGAATGATGCGTTGGGGACTTTTCGGCACTATCAGCTACTCTTCGATGGACGAACGTTTCACAGCTTCCCTGGGATTGAGAGCTGATGCCAACAATTATTCGTCGGCCATGAAGTCACTCTCCGATCAGCTTTCTCCCCGCATATCGCTTTCCTACCAACTTGCCGAGCACTGGTTCGTAAGCGGAAATGCAGGACTTTATTATCAGTTGCCTCCTTACACGGCACTCGGTTTTAAAGATAATAACGGAATGTATGTCAACAAATACAATCTGCGCTATATGAAAGTCAGCCAGGAAAGTCTGGGCATTAGTTGGCGCAAAGGAGATACGTTCGAAGTCTCCGTCGAAGGATTCTATAAAGACTATGACAAAATTCCGCTCTCCGTTGTAGACGGGATTCCTCTTACCTGCAAAGGAAATGACTATGGAGTGATTGGCAATGAATTGCTGACTTCTACCGCTCAAGGACGTTCGTATGGCGCGGAGATTCTGGTAAAATGGCTGATCGCCAAGAAACTGAATCTGGCTTCCTCTTTCACCATCTTTAAAAGTGAATACCGCAACGACAAAAAGAGCGAATACATCGCATCCGCATGGGACAACCGATATATTTTCAATTTACGGGGAACTTACAATCTGCCCCACCAATGGAGTGTCGGCATGAAAGTCAGTTGCATCGGCGGTGCTCCTTATACCCCATACGATGAAGAAAAATCATCTTTGGTATCCGCCTGGGATGCACAAGGCAAAGCATATTACGACTATTCGAAATATAATAAGGAACGTCTTCCGGCCTTTGCACAGGTAGACCTCCGCATTGACAAGACATTTTATCTGAAACATTGCATGCTGGGATTCTATCTTGATTTGCAGAATATCACGGCCAGCAAACTGAAACAGCAGGATGTGCTGATGAGCACCGGCATCATCGAGAATCCGGAAGCTCCTGCCGACAGCCAACACTATAAAATGAAACGCCTCAAACAATCGAGCGGGACTTTGCTCCCCACATTAGGAATAACATTTGAGTATTAATTTATGCATAGAACATTAAACTAGAAAAAGAGTATGAAAAGAGAAATCGCTATGATTGCCTTCGTATTATTAGGCATGGGAATGACAGCTTCTGCACAATTCGGCAAGAAGATTAATTTAGGAAAAGCTTTGCAAGCAGGTAAAGATGTAGTATCAGCCGTTACGTTATCTGATGCGGACATTGCTAATATGAGTAAGGAATATATGGCATGGATGGATGCTCATAATCCATTGACAAAACCTGATACTGAATATGGCAAACGTCTGGAGAAACTGACGGGACATATCAAAGAAGTGGACGGACTGAAACTTAACTTTGGCGTATATGAAGTAATAGACGTAAACGCCTTTGCCTGCGGTGACGGTAGTGTACGTATCTGCGCCGGTCTGATGGATGTTATGACGGATGAAGAAGTAATGGCAGTGGTAGGTCATGAAATCGGTCATGTGGTTCACACAGATTCCAAAGACGCTATGAAAAATGCCTACCTACGTTCAGCTGTGAAGAACGCGGCAGGTGCAGCCAACGACAAAGTAGCCAAACTGACAGACTCCGAACTGGGAGCCATGGCAGAAGCTCTTGCCGGTGCACAATTCTCACAAAAGCAAGAAAATGAAGCCGATGATTATGGTGTTGAATTCTGTGTAAAAAACGGCATCGACCCTTATGCAATGGCAAATGCCTTGAGTAAATTGGCAGAACTTGCAAAAGATGCTCCTAAAGCATCCTATGCACAAAGAATGTTCTCTTCACATCCGGACACTCAAAAGCGCATTGAACGTACAAAAGCCAAAGCAGACAGCTACGCTAAGAAGTAAAGAGTTTATCTAATATATAAGGAAGAGTTCAAAACTTCCTGTTGATTTTTATTAAGGCACGGATTACACGGATTAACACAGTTCTTATTTAATTGAAACTGTGAAATCTGCGTAATCCGTGCCTCAATTATATTATTATGATTACACAAAAAAGACAACACGATTATTAAATTTTCATTAATATATTACACATATTTGCATAGTGTCCCGATTTCTTGTAATTTCGACCCTATAACCATTTAAATCCATTTATGGAATTTCTTATCATACTTTTCTTACTTATACTGAATGGCATTTTTGCCATGTATGAAATTGCGTTGGTATCATCCAGCAAAGCACGTCTTGAAACACTTGTCGCAAAAGGCAACAAATCAGCCCGAGGAGTTTTAAAACAATTGGAAGAACCGGAAAAGTTCTTGTCTACCATTCAGATTGGTATCACGCTGATCGGTATCGTATCCGGTGCGTATGGTGGTGTGGCTATTGCCGACGACCTCGTACCTTTCTTTTCTCTCATTCCGGGCGCAGAAGCATACGCACGCAACCTGGCAATGATTACTACCGTAGCAATCATCACCTATCTTTCTCTGATTATCGGAGAGCTGGTTCCTAAATCCATTGCTCTTAGTAATCCGGAACGGTACGCCACTTTGTTCAGCCCGGTCATGATTCTGCTGACGAAGGTTTCTTATCCTTTTGTGTGGTTGCTAAGCGTCTCTACCCGGTTACTGAACAAACTTATCGGTCTGAAAAGCGAAGAACGCCCCATGACACAGGAGGAAATCAAAATGATTCTGCACCAAAGTTCGGAACAAGGGGTGATCGACAAGGAAGAGACGGAAATGATACGCGATGTATTCCGCTTCTCGGACAAACGTGCCAATGAATTGATGACGCACCGCAGAGATGTTGTGATACTTCATCCTGACGATACGCGGGAGAAGGTGATGAAGACTATCGAAGAAGAACATTACAGCAAGTATCTGTTGGTGGACGAACGGAAAGATGAGATAATCGGTGTGGTGTCCGTCAAAGATATTATCCTGACAATGGGCAATCAGAAGGAGTTCAACCTGCGTGAAATAGCCCGTCCGCCTCTCTTTATTCCGGAAAGTTTGTATGCAAATAAAGTTTTAGAGCTATTTAAGAAGAACAAAAACAAGTTCGGAGTTGTTGTTAACGAGTATGGCAGCACAGAAGGCATTATCACACTGCACGACCTGACCGAAAGTATCTTTGGAGACATCCTCGAAGAGGACGAAACGGAAGAAGAAGAAATCGTCACAAGGCAGGATGGTTCAATGCTGGTGGAAGCTTCAATGAATATCGACGACTTCATGGAGGAAATGGGTATCCTATCCTACGAAGATCTGGAATCGGAAGACTTCACCACTCTGGGTGGATTGGCCATGTTCCTGATTGGTCGCATCCCGAAAGCAGGAGACATCTTCACCTACAAGAATCTGCAATTCGAAGTAGTGGACATGGACCGCGGACGAGTAGACAAACTGCTTGTCATCAAACGGGACGATGAACAGGAATAGGATAGCAAAAAACGAGCAATAGCTCACTATATTTATATTAACTTAAAGCACTTAACGATGAAAAAAGTAATTATGTTAGCAGCAGTCGTAGCTGCTTTGGCATCATGCCAATCAAAAGCAAACAAAGCCGCAGAGGCACAAGCAGACAGTCTAGCTCTTGCGATGACTCCGATTACCGAATTGACTGAAGTTTATGAAGGTACTCTTCCTGCTGCCGACGGTCCGGGTATTGACTATGTACTGACCCTGAACGCTGCAACTGACGGTGTGGATACTGCGTATACACTGGATATGACTTACCTCGATGCTGAAGGTCAAGGACAAAACAAGACTTTCACTTCAAAAGGAAAACAACAAACAGTACACAAGGTTGTGAACAAAAAACCTGTTACTGCTGTTAAGTTAACTCCGAAGGATGGTGAAGCTCCGATGTATTTCGTGGTTGTTAACGACACCACTCTTCGTTTGGTGAACGATAGCTTGCAAGAAGCTGTCAGCGATCTGAATTATGACATCATCAAGGTAAAATAATAATAAGCCTAACCCTAACCAGTAAAAAAGCTCTGTATAGAACCTTCGTTCTTGCAGAGCTTTTCCTTTTTTACGCCATTACCTATTCTAATCGGACTATTCACTTTATTAGTTCTACCGATACTTTGATATTACCGTATTCATAAGCCCGGTAATACTGTTATCCCAATACCCCGTGTCCTTCTTGCAGACGTTTCAGCCTCAACAAGGCTTCGATATAATAATAATCTGCATAAATAATAGAAGCATCTATTTCCGAATGAGCGGGCCAGTGTCCTACACTATGCAACAGGAATGACGGTTTGCTTTTGCCACTCTGATAACTGTCAGAGTTCAGGCTTGCCAGCATTTCAATAGCTGCATCTTTATAACGTTTTCCGGTTCCATTCGGGAGGTAAGTGGATAGTTCAAGCAAAGCAGAGGCCACAACTGCCGCAGCAGAAGCGTCACGCGGAGCATCCGGTATTCCCGGTGCACTGAAATCCCAATAAGGAACCTTGTCTTCCGGCAAACGTTCGAGATAGACATCTGTCACTTTCTGCGCGAAATCAAGATACTTAGGATCTTTCGTTTCACGATAAACTACCGTGTATCCATAGATTGCCCATGCCTGACCACGCGCCCACATGGTGCTGTCAGCATAACCTTGGTGCGTTACTCCTTTTATCAGATTACCTGTAATGGTGTCGTATACCGCTACATGGTAAGATGTATAGTCGGGACGGAACTGGCATTTCATCGTTTTATCGGCATGAGAAACGGCAATATCATATAAATAAGGATTTCCACCATTCTTCGCTGCCCAGAAAAGCATTTCGAGGTTAATCATGTTATCCATGATGGTATTGTGCGGCCAGTTGCGGGGTTCCACTTCACGAGGCCATGAAAGGATGGTTCCTACGATGGGATTGAACAGAGTAGCCAACGTATCAGCTGTATCAAGAATCACTTGTTTGTAAGCCGGATTCTTGGTCAGGCGGTAACCATTTCCGTAGCTACAGAACACGAGGAAGCCCAAATCATGGTCGAAAGCCGGAGTCTTGGAAAGGAACTCCAGAGAGTTCGTGAACTTCTCCGCTTCTTCCTGAATCTGTTTATCTTTCGTATATTCGTAATCATACCACAATACTCCGGGCCAGAAACCGGCACACCATTCTTCCTTCGTCGCTTTCCGACAATTCCAATGATGTTCGTCAGTCATGATATTACGTGGCATCATTGTATAGTCGATGCCGGAGTCTGTTTTCAGTTCCGCAAGCGTACGTTGTGTCTGCTCTGCACAATAGTCCAATGCCTTATTCACATCCAATGTACCGGACGGCTGATGAACACACGTACAGAAACCTAACATCACAGCCAAACCTACTACAATCTTTTTCATCTTAATCTGATATCTTCGAGTTAATTCTTAATCTTTATTTCTCTTTGTCAATTATTGATTGGTCAATTACTTATTCATCCGAAACCAATCGACATCTGCCCATCCCCGATTGCCTTCATTCGGAGTCACACAGAATAGTCCGACTTTGGCTCCAATCCATTTGCCCTGACGGGCTGTGAAAGACTCTCCTACTGTCGTATATTTCTTCCCGTCCAGACTATAAGCAAATGTACAAACGGCTCCTTTCCGAACCTTTACTTGCAAGTAAACTGTTTGCCATTCATTATCTGCTACTCCCGGCATCTTTAGATATTTTACCGGAATGTTTGCCAATTCTTTTATCTGTTCGGGATTTTGCTGTTCCGCGTCCTTACAAACTGCCTGTTGCAGAATAAACTGATCCCCCGCTTTGCGAATAGAAAGATAACTATAATCCCATCCCATCACAATAATTCCGGCTTGTTCTCCATCCTGCTTGGCAGTAAATGTCAGCTTGGTCGTAGCTGTAAACTCTTCAGCCGGGAACTTTTGCATCAACAGATTAGGAACTTCCCAGAAGTTCACAAACTCTTTCGAAAGGCTGCCTGCATAAAGACGGATAAATCCCAAATCGGTAGTAAACCCGTAAGTGTCTTTTTTATTGGCATGCCATTGCCATTGTAATCCCAAATGCCGGGTATTGAATTCGTCACTCTCCGGCGGAGTAGCGATCGGATAGGTCTTTCCCACATTCGGTTTCTTATAAGTCGTTACAGGTTCACCGCAACCGTCTTTATCCTTGTCCACTCCGATTACAGGCCAGTCATTTATCCACATCATCGGATTCAGATGAATCACACGTCCGTAAGCACCCTTATCTTGAAAATGGACGAACCAGGATTCTCCTGTGTTGGTGTCTACCCAACCACCCTGATGAGGTCCGTTTATCGTTGTCTTTCCTTGTGCCATCACGATTTTCGATTCGTAAGGGCCATAGATGTTCTTTGAGCGAAGTACCAATTGCCAACCGGTTGCTACCCCTCCTGCCGGAGCAAAAATATAATAGTATCCGTTGCGTTTATAGAGCTTCGGTCCTTCTACGGTATGATTCTTTCCATCATTTCCGTCGAACACCATCACCGGATCGGAAATAACTTCTGTTCCTTCTGGATTCAGTTCGCAAATGACGAGGATACTGTTCACCCCACTACGGCTTCCGGCATAAGCATGTATCAGATATACTTTCCCGTCTTCGTCCCACAAAGGAGTTGCATCAATCATTCCTTTCCCTGCTTTTACCAATACAGGTTTGCTCCATTTTCCTTTCGGGTCTTTGGTTTTAATCATATAGATTCCATAATCCGGATCCCCCCAGTAAATATAAAATTCTCCGTTATGAAAACGAATGGCCGGTGCCCATACGCCTTTACCATGCTGTGCCTTATCGAAGAAAGGTTCCGGCTCCTGAACCGGTAACGCATAGTTTACTAACGACCAATTAACCAAATCATTGGAATGAAGAATAGGAATTCCAGGAATACAATTAAAGCTGGATGCTGTCATATAGAAATCATCTCCGGCCGCACAGATATCCGGGTCTGAATAGTCAGCATGAAGAACCGGGTTCTGATAAGTTCCATTCCCCTTATCAGCCACCCAGGTCTTAGAAATTTCTTGTGCGCCTGCCAATGAACTGCAAGCCATCATTCCTGCTAAAAACAGAATCTTTTTACGCATATACCTTACTAATCAATTTCATTCAAAACTAGATTCGTTATTCCTAAAAACAGGTTCTTTCTACCTTATATAAAAACCAAGCACTTTTAAAACTGAATCCTATCTCTGATTTCAAAACAATCTATTTACTGACCTATTTACTTATATATACGAAAGGGATTAGGTAAATACCTAATCCCTTTCCAACTTTTTTCTATTTATCTAAGATTATTGTAAAACAATCATGCTATATTACCAACAGCTTTTTCTTTACTCTTTTGCAAACATCAGGGTTCCGAAACCTAATTGGTCATAACCGCCGCTATTAGGTCCATAATCACCTGCCCCACCATCGGAATTTCCGCGTGATGCATTTTCACGCATTTTATCAACCCACATCTTAGCATAGATGCTTGATTTACCATAATCCTGCGCCAAACGATTCACCAGCTCCCACGCAGGACGCACTTCACCACGTGAATCCTTTCCCTCTCTTCTTTCCTGTGCAGAAATGGTATCCCAGCTTCCACTACAATTTGTATAAGTAGTATAAGGCAGATCATTATCTGTATACCTGAAACCGGTCATCTTCCAACTGGCACTTGAACTACCGGTTTCAGCACCACCGATATTGTATTTAGCCACATACTCACACATAGCCAATGCACGTCCGTCATCAAAGATGAAAAGGTCTTCACCTACATTCTTTGCCATCTGACAGAAAGCACCCAGCAGACTGACACACAAGGTAGCATGTCCCTGGTCACGACCTGATTCCTGACATTGTCCCAGCATTTCATTACTATCCGGATCTAAATGTATGAAAGGAACGCCATTTCCTATATTTCCCGAACCAATACCAAATTTGAAATATTGGATAGCTTCATTGATTTTAAAGTTATCATCCGCCAAAATACCGATAGAAAGTAAAGCTGTCATCGCAGATAAATCCCAATTGAGCCAATAATGAAGCGCACATTCATTTCCATTGTGCGTAGACAGGAATTTTGTGATATGAGGATAAAAGACATCTGCAATCCATGCTTTAAACTTAATGAAATCAGCTTCCTGCCATCCTGAATAAGAACGCATAATCTCCGCTGCATTTGCTATTTGATGTACCTGAATAAAAATCAAGAACTCGTTCGGATCTATAAATTCACCTTTATCATTCACGATAAATCCTGTACATGTTTTAGCCCAGTCATTCAAAATAGCAACAGCAGCATCTGCATACTGTGCACCGTCAGTCTCCGACAATTTCCATCGAAGGGCCAATTGATAGGCTGCGGCAGCGTCCTTCATCAACTTCGTGTAGTTATTCCAGTCATTGGGATATTTGCCTGCCCAATTATTTTGATCGAGACGCGCCAATAATTTCACCGGAGAAGCCTTATAATTTGATTGTGACAAGCTATTCCCACCACGACTTAAATGATCGAACGCATTTTTCCAAGGTTGCGCACCGGCTTGCACTTTTCCTTTTACAAACTCAAAATCCGTTTCTGTATGAAGCATACAAGGATGTTCCAAAGTCGTAACATAATCCTTCACTTCCGGCCAACTACTCATATCATTAGAGCCGTCTTCTATTTCGCTACATGCTAAAAGCGTGGTAGAAGTCAGGGCAAAAAGCCCTGCTCCTATTATTGTATATAATTTCATCTTATTCATGGTAGTTATTCGTTAGTATTGTTTTCACTATCTACAAAAGCTTGAAGTTCCTCTATGGATTTGAAAGAACGAATCCAGTAAAGATCATAAGTCTGAGCTGTTTCCGGGAAATCAGCAATTACAAACTTACATTGCGACAAATCAAAGACCTGATTCCAATCTGTAGGAGTCACTGTTTTATATCTTGCCTGCAAATCATAATACAACACATTAGGTTTTGTAATTGATATTTCACTTGTACCCAAAATGGCATACCTGTTATTTGCATCTCCAGCCGTACCCCAATATTCAGGACCAATTTTCTTAATGCCATCATCAAAAACTTCAAGTTTGATACAGCCCTGACTATTATTTCCAACATGTAATTGAGACTTAAATCCAATTTTAACAGCAAGATATCTATATTCAGCAGGAGTTATATTAACAACTTTTCCCTTACCGCTTCTCGCAAGCCATAAATCACCACGATACTTAACCTTACTATCAGGTCCACCCATCTGAACAGTGGTCTTATTTCCGTCAGATGAAACGACAGACGCATTGTTGCCATCCAAATACCAATTATTATCCAGTCCGTTACCCAAACCATTACCTAATGAATACCAGAAACGTCCATCGGCAACTGTGACAGTTACATTTTGTACAACAGGGCCATAAGAAGCTGTTATCACAGCAGAAGCGGCCTTAGTAGTATGTACTTTCAATTTACCAGTCTTATCCACACTAATCACCTCCGGATTATCACTCGTCCAAGTCAGCAGCGAAGCAGTAGCATCTACCGGTTCCAATGTGTACTTAACCTGATATTCCTGTCCATATCCCAATTGATTAAGTTCCGCATCTTCAGTAAACGTCATTCCGGTAATTGGAGTTACTATCTTAACCCCTATCTCGCAACTTGCAGACACCGGATTCGAACTGAAATCATCAGCCGTCACTATAATAATCGCATCCCCTTTGCTGATTCCGGTCACCAAACCTGTCTTTTCATCCACCGTAGCTACTTCCGGGTTACTACTTGTCCATTTATAACGCTTGAACGTAGTAGTTGCCGGTTCTGAAGAAACAGTTAATTGATATTCATCTCCAGCCGCAATCTCTTCTGCCGGAACATTAGTTATATTGATGGCTGACATATAGGTATATTCGTCCATAACTTCAACTGTTCTAGTGACGATCGTAGCTTCCGGACCGAAACCGATTTCCGGCGTTAATGTAATAATAGCTTTTCCTGCTTTATCCTTAGTCACGACCTTACCTTCCCGTGTAACAGCAACAATAGATTCATCCGACGAAGTCCATTGCACATTAGCATTGGTTGCATTTTCAGGTGCAATACTCCAAGAGAGTTGCAGTTCTTTGTTCTTCAGCAGACAAATTGTTTTATTCCCTGCATCATATTGAGTTTCGTTAAGAGCAATGGTGGATACTGTAATCATTTCGTCCATCTTTCCTCCTAAATCCTTATCATCATCACATGAAGTCAGACCTAAAAACGAACAAGCCGCCAGTCCAACAAAATATTTTATATAATCTCTTTTCATGATTCTTATTCTTTAAGTTATTCAGACTTGATTATTGCCATCCCGGATTCTGTCCCAAGTTCGGATTCAACTGACACTGATCTACCGGAAGCGGATACAGGTCATTTTTACTACCCCAGCGCCGACTATTTTCCAAGATCAAACAGCCATCGGAATCTTTTGCCATATTAGAAGCGCCAGCCCATGAAGTCGCAAAATCAGTTCCTGTCCATTTCACTCCTAGAATAGGTTTAGGCATCTCTACAATAGCAGTATTCCAACGCTTCAAATCATCAACTCGGAAACCTTCATTGTACAATTCGATGGTACGTTCACGACGGATCTCTTCTCGCATATTCAAACTGTTTTCTGAAGCAAAAGATGTAGTCAGTTTAGGCATATCCGGGTTTACACGGAGACGAACCAAATTCAACGAGATATTCAAAGCATCATCCAAAGCTTTGCCGGTGGTTCCCAACTCATACATAGCTTCTGCATAATTCAATAAAACTTCTGCATAACGAATAATCGGAAAGTCGTAACCTTCAAATGTATCAGCCACCTTACGTTCCGTACCCCATTTTTGGTTTTGATAACCGGAACCTTGGAATACATTACATGTAATGGCATTGGTTGCATCTTCCCCATCCATACCTTTCCAGTCAATACGCGGTTTGTCGTTATCCCAATATTTAGTGCCATGAGCCAGAAGACAGTTCTTCATGCGATTATCACGATTTTCAAATTCCGTAGTCAGACCTCCATAACCTTTAAAGAGGTCAGCACTCTTGGCATGGTCAATAGGTAGCCCATTGCTACAAAGATACATATTCACAAATTTACGATTAATATATTGCACGTTCGCTACACAACCATGTGTGATATTAGTCCCGATCGGAGCAATCGTTTCATCATGACGGCGATAGAATATATATTCTTTATTGGCACTCTTAGTCAGATTCGCAGGATTAGACTGTACATTCTCTAAAATGAACAGGTATTTATAAGCCATCTCTCCCAATGCTGCTGGTTTGAATAGCTCGAATTGCTTACTGTCGATAACTTTTTTCGCCGCATCCGCTGCAATACTCAACAATGCTTTGCCACGTTCTTCATTATTGCGGTTTTGTTGCCATGTGCCTTCATATAAAGCGACACGTGAAAGGAATGCATAAGCTCCCCATTTTGAAATACGTCCTTCTTCATCCGTCGCAATAGTTTCCGGCAATACTTCAGCCGCATCCTTCAAATCCTGAATCACGAAGTCAATCACTTCGCTACGATCATTGCGGCTCATGCGTAACTCGGGTGAAGTAATATCCAGCGGTTCTTTAGTGATAATTACATTGCCAAACAATTGCACCAAATCAAAATAAGAATAAGCACGGAAGAACTTCGCTTCCGCTACATAGCGGCTGATATCACCGTTACCGGAAAAAGACGCTGCTTTTTGCAGCAACAAATTGCAACGGCGAATATGGGCATAATTACTCGTATAGTTACCGTCTGAAGTAGGAATCGGATTGCTACCGTTACTGTACATATTTACAGAACTGGAAGTCATCAAGTCCGAACGCCAGTCAGAATGTGCACCATCAGAAATAACAGACTTGAAATCACGGGTCCAACCATAGAAATTAGTTGCAAAATATTTAAAATCATCTGCCGCCCCCCATAAGTTGCCATCTGCCAGTTGGTCCTGCGGATCAAGATCCAGACACGAATTCAGTGTCAGACCAAGCGATAAAATTAAAAGAGCTTTCTTATATAGTTTCATATTCTTCATACATTAAAAAGTTAGATTTAATCCGAAAGTCACTGTACGGACAAAGGGGAAACGTCCTGCTGCTGATACCTTACGGCTAGCCTCCGGATCCCATCCGTCGTTAATTTTAGAATATTCCCAAAGATCAGCACCTGCTACATATACACGACAAGAACTAATTGCTTTCGTTTTAGCTAAAAAGGCAGAAGGTACATTGTATCCCAATGTCACATTTTTCAGACGAATGTAAGAACCATCTTCCACTGACCAAGAAGAAGCCTGATAGTTGTAGTCATTGATTTCATTCTTATTACTATATGTCGGATAATAAGCGCCCCGGTTCTCCGGACTCCACGTGTTACCTACCGATTGATTCGAAGTGTTCAGATATAATGCTTTCATCGGTATACGCCAAATCTCATTACCGTTATTATCTCCCGTACGGAAAATAGTACGTTTAGCAGCACCCTGGAAAACTAGTGATAAATCAAATCCCTTCCATTCTGCTCCTACATTAAAAGAGAAAGAGATTTTCGGATCATCTGTACCTAAATAAACAATATCATTCTGATCCAGTTTGCCGTCATTATTTACGTCAGCATACATATTATCTCCCAAACGGAAGTTTTGTTCTGTCAATCCGATAGTATTACCAGTCAGGAAGCGATATAGATATTTTTGACGTTCTTCTTCTGTCTGTGCTTTGCCGGCATAACGCAAACCAAAAATACTATTCAACGGATAACCTTGCTGTTTATCAACAAAACCGGATTTCAGAACTGAAACTGCACCAATATCCGTCAGTTTATTCGTATTAAAAGAATAAGTACCTCCTACATGATAAGTGAAGTCTTTTCCAATCTTATCAGACCAGTTTACCATGACTTCCCATCCATGTGATCTGAATTTTCCATTGTTTGACATACCTGCGTTATCACCCAGAACTCCCGGATAAGAAACATTAATCAACATATTATCATTACGTTTCATGTATACTTCGGCAGTACCTGTCAGACGGGAATCGAACAAGGAAAAATCCAATCCTAAATTATAGTTCTTAATGCGTTCCCATTCACGTCCCAGAGAAGCGATTTTACCATTCGTATCTATGATAGTGCCTTTGTTAGGACCGATATAAGCTCCGCTTTGAGATTCAAATTTATAGAATTGTGTACCATCATATCGATCAATACCACTCTGGTTACCAACTTCACCATAAGAAAGACGGATTTTCAAATCGTTCAACCATTTGATGTTCTTCATAAACGCCTCTTCCGTAATACGCCATCCACCGGATATTCCATAAAAGAAGTCCCAGCGATTTTCCGGTTTAAACTTGGAAGAACCATCATAACGCATATTTACTTCCAATAAGTATTTTGACTTATAATTATAGTTTAAACGAGAATAGTAGGACATCACAGCCTCATGCCACTTTGTACCATGTTTATCTGTCAGATTTACCAAACCTGCCCCATTTACAGTTTCCAACGAGTTCTGTATATCTTTCACCGATACACCAAAATAATCGTATTCTTTCAATTCATATTGAGCACCAACCATTGCACTTACATTATGATGCTGCGCAAATGTATTATGATAATCAACATAACCTGCCATAGAATAGAAGTCTGTACGCGAACTTGTTTTCTCGTAAGACGACTCTTCCTGTTTGTAACCGTCAGCCTTAGTGTTTATCTTGGTTCCCGCATAATTATAAGAAGTAATAGCCATCTTCTTTATATCACGTGAAGCTACTCCGGAGTTATAACCGAGATTTGCTACTACATCCAGATGTTTATTAATATTGTAAGTGAATTTCTCACTGATATTAATTTCAGATACTTTCAGTTTATTATCTCCACCCAGTTCGGCAAACCAAATCGGTGACAACCAAGTTCCCCACGAATAAGGTTTTCCATCAATCGTAGAAGCCGGAAGTCCCGGTTGCGGATAACTGGAAGTCAATGTTCTATTCAGTTGTGAAGGAGCCACCTGATCCTGACGGTTATAGGCTATCACAGATTCAATAGAAAAGTTATCAAAGACTTTCAGTTTATTAGTCAAACGAAGATTGAAACGCTGATTGTTATTATTTCCCCACTTCAAGTTACTGTCATCATACATATACCCTACGGACAAGCGATATAAATTCTTTTCTGTACCTCCGGAAACAGCTAAGTCATGTTGCGTAGAATAAGAATTGCCGAACAACACGTCTTGCCAGTTGGTATCCATGAACACGAAATCCATTACATCTGAATAGCTGGGAGCAAAAGGATTTGCACTGTGATCCAAATCAATGTATTTACCTTCATTAGCCAATGCCATTTTCGCATATTTCACCCATGAGTAAGAATCCGGCTGACCATCGTTCTGACAAGTCTGTAACACTGCATTTGCCCACTCGTTCATAGTCATCAGCTTCGGCTGCAATCCCACCATCTTGTAAGTGTATGAACCGCTATATTCTATTCTCGCTTTTCCTTCCTTTGCCTGCTTAGTGGTTACCAATACCACACCACCTGCAGCCCGGGAACCATAAATAGCAGCCGATGCATCTTTCAGAAAATTGATAGACTGAATATCAGAAGGGTTGATATTACGCAGTGCATTTACACCATCATAAGCAACTCCGTCAATAACGATCAATGGCTCCGCATTATTTGCAGAAACAGAACCACGCAATTTCAAGCCCCAGCTCTCATCTCCCGGAGCTGCCGAATTGCGAGTGATCGTAACACCCGGAACCTGACCTTGCATTGCCTGTAACGGACTTGACATCGTTCCTTTATTCTTCAACATTTTATCAGATACCACTGTTACAGCACCAGTCAATGTCTCCTTCTTTTGTGAACCGTATCCCACTACCACAACTTCGTCCAATACTTCGCTATCTTCCTGCAATTTTACATTTATCACAGTTTGTGCAGCCACATCTATAATTTGATCCTTATAACCAATATAGCTGAATTTCAACTTAGCTCCAGCAGGTACACCAATCGTATAATTTCCGTCAATATCCGTAATAGTTCCTTCTGTTCCTCCTATTACAGTAATATTCACACCAATCAATGGTTCGCCTGTTGCATCAACGACTTGACCTTTCACTTTCTTTTGAGCCTGTGCCACTACTTGACTATCTTTCATGTTTGTATCGGCCCACGCCTTTGAAACAGGACAAAGTCCCAGCATTAATCCTAACGCAAACACCGCTGTTTTGTTAGGCCGCGAATTAAATATTAATCCTCTTCGTTTCATAAAATTAAATTTGAGGTTTAAAAATAGTATTAAATTTTTGTTCTCTAAAATAAGGTGAGGCATACAAGTACCTCTTTGTAAATTCTGACTCCTTTTCCATAAGCACAAAGGGTTATTTATTAATGAATAAGATTATATACAATTCCGGAAAAACTCGCGCATTTCACGACGTCCCAGAAACAGATGGTTTTCCACCGTCCTGCAGCTTAAATTCAGTTCATTTGCGATTTCCGGAGACGTTTTATTTTCGAAGCGGTTCAATGTATAAATTAACCGACGTTGTTCGGGCATAGCAGCCAAGCGGGTCCGTTCCATTGTCATTAAATCATCACCGATAATTTTTTCTTCGGTTTCATTGGTAGAAGTGGACATAGTATCATAGATGTAGCTGTCTATCTCCTGTTTCTTATAATAACGACGGATATAGTCGATTACAATATTGCGGGCAATGGTGAACAAGAAATATTTCACTGTGTCCGGACGGAGCATTTGCTTGTAGTCCAGCAGACGTACAAATACATCCTGGGTTAGATCCTCCGCTTCGTAGCGATGAGTGATACGATAAGTAATATAGGTAAGAATCACCTGATAATATTCTTCATAAGAACGGGTGATAATGTTGTCGGAAGTGTTAGCTGTTGTCTCCATAATACTATCTTTTTCGGTTTTGATCACGATGCAAATATAGAGGTGATTTTGGATATAACAGCCAGAAAATAAAGCAGATCAATCTCAATGAATCTAGGTAGACTTATTTAAATATACAACTCTAATTATCAATATATTACGTTTACAAAAAAGAGAGTATCACTTTATAAAATGAGACTCAAATCACTCAAATCAACATATCTTTGCTCCACTTACGCTCGTTTGCTCCCATCCTCTTCCCCTCTTCAATTTTATTATTTGATCGTTTCATTGTCACATCAAAGCTATTAATGAAGTACGAACATTAATAGATAAGTTCCGTTTCATTAAAGATAAACTTGCTTTGCACTTATTGCAAAGTTACGTTTGATTAAGGGTAAACTATAAATGAAAGCTTCAATTATATAATTGCAAGCTTTGTTTTTATAAACGCAAGTTTCATTTATAAAAACAAAGCTTGCGTTTATAGATTACTCCCTATAAAAAACAACTTTGCAATAGGACCAAAAGAAGTTTATATAGGGAGAAGAAGAACTTATCTATTAATAGATTACGAGAAAAAGACTAGTAAAAGGAAAATCCACTTGGTGAAAGGAGGTCCTTCACCCTCTAACCCCGATGAATAGGGCGGTGTGAAGGGTGAAAGGGATATGAGTATAAAATAGATTTCAGTGATAATAAGTCGAAAAGTTACTCTTCCTTGGCTGTTCCACCTATACTACGAATATATTCATTCGGAGTGACTCCTGTACTCTTTTTGAATGAGCGGAAGAAAGAAGCACGAGAACTGAAGCCGCAGAGTTCTGCCAGTGCAGTTAATGTATAGCGGGAATATTGACTATCCACCACCATTTTCTTGAATTGAGTGACGCGGTATTCGTTTATAAAGTCATAATAAGACTGATTGAGATACTGATTCAAAAGATACGATAATGAATGCGAAGAAGTATCCAGAGCAGAAGCCAAGTCGCCCATTTTCAAATCAGGATTAATATATGGCTTTTCTTTCTCCACATAAGCAACCAGTTTCTTATGGAGCTCTTTACATTCTTCTTCAGTCAGCCTGTTAGTTTTATACTTTTCTTCGGTTGCAGCGATAGAAGACTCTTCAGATATCACTTCCGCTTGTTCTATCGTTCGGTCTTTCTGCTGTGTCTTCTCTATGGACGCGGAGATGGACGATGCAGGAGAAGTAAGCAGGCGGCGCATACGATTCCACACATAATATCGTATAAAAGCAATAATGCCTACAACTAATAAAACAGAAAGTGCCCATCCCCACCAAGGTATCATAGGACGCACCGTCACTTGATAAACAGCTTCCGACTGTTCATTTCCCGGAAGGCGCACACGGAACGTATAAGTTCCGGAAGATAATCCATAATAGGAAACCTCATTTTGTGCAGCCAATAGTTTCCAGTCTTTATCCACTCCTTCCAACTGATATTCGTACAGTAAGGCAGAAGGCAGACCATAAGCAAAATCCGTAAAGCAGAAAGTCAGATTATTCTGATTATATTTTAAAGACGGGTTGGCAAAAGAAATGCCATTAGCCAATATATCCGTAAACACAATCGGACGGACTTTACCACGCACTTCATCCACCCGCTTCGGATCGACATAAATCAAACCTTTGGTGTTGCCGAACCATAATATTCCTTTTTCATCTTTATAAGCAGCCCCATTCGTAAAAGTGGGTCCCGGTACTCCATCATTGAAAGTGAAGGCATCGTACTCTTCTCCTTCTTCCTTTATGCGTAACAATCCATCATTGCAAGCCACCCACAACCAACCCTGGTTATCTTCCACAATCGACATCAGCGAATTGTCAGGAAGCGTAGAAAAGACGGAACGGTTCCGAAAACGATCCATCGTTAAAGTAGAGGTAAACAGACTTCCCTTTTCACGAATAAAATAAAGGTTGTGTCCTGTATCTTCATAAATGGTACGCACCTTATCCCTATGCACAAATCCTTCAGGGAACACATTAGATCGTAAACTTTGAGAAGCAGGATCATATATACACATACCGGTTTCCGTGGCAATCCATCCTTTGCCGGTAGAGTCAAAACTAACTTCATAAACGTTACCTTCCGGCAATTGGGAATTGGCGCTGGTAAAGTGTTTGATCTGCTTTGCCTGTCTATTATAACAGAACAATCCCTGTGAAGTGCCTATCCAGAGATTTCCTTTTTCATCCGGTCGCACACAAAAGATATGTCCTTTCTGAAACAGCTCTGCATCTCCATCTCCTCCCTGGGCAAAATATTTTAGAGATAACGTCTCCGGATTCAACACCATCATACCTCCGCCATACGTACCGATATAATATTCGCCTTCATAAAAGCAGATTGTCAATATCAAATCTGAAGTCAAAACAGGTTTCACAAAACTCTTTACGACTCCGGTAGCTTCATTTATATAATACAAGCCGTCACGTGAACCGATGACTTTTTCGTGTCCTCTGTTGACAAAAGAACGAATGGAAAGATTGGCAGAGTTAAACAGAGGAGGATAAGCATAAGTTCGGAAAAGACCATTCTGATAAAGTGAGTAATCCAAACCTGCCTGAAAGTGCCCCACCCAAACAGCACCTCTGTCATCCACCAATAGTGAATAAATGGAATTACTGCGAATACCTTCTTTATCACTTACATCGTGACAAAAACGACGTGCCACTTGTTGGGCTTTATGCGAAAGGAAATGAACGCCATTGCCATCTGTTGCTATATATACAGTCTCCTTTCCATCACTGGATATGTCGGAAATGACATCACAGCCTAAAGATACTGTATGCGAAAAGCTCTTTTTGTTTATATCGAAACGAACTACTCCCTGACTCATTGTACCTAAATAAAGGGTTTCTCCGATACGAGTCAGGCAGCGGAAATAATCGGCCTCGGGAACATTCTCCTGGAAATGCCAGGAATCAATCTTACCATCTTTCAATGAATAAGAGAACAAACCTTGCACTGTAGCCAGCCATAACGCACTTTTATCTTCATTCAGACAGAGATCCATAATTCGATTACAGGCAGCCAGCATATTCCGGTCGGTCAATACTTGGAGCAATTGCCCGTCCTTTTGGATGAACAATCCTTTCTCCGTACCGATATAGAGAATATCTCCATCCGGAAGTAAGGTATTTACAGCAAAATCTATCTTTTCGGGAACAATTCTCTCCAACTGACCGTTCGCACGATTCAGACGCCAAAGTCCGATACCGTTTCCCACCCAAAGCTGATTGTCGGCTGTTTCCGTGATGCAGTTCACCCGTTTCTTCCTTCCGGAATCCACGCCTCGAAATTCATAACGGCGAACTTTCACACCATCAAAACGATCGAGACAATTATCTGTTCCTAGCCAGACAAAACCTTCCGAGTCTTTATAAATGGCGTTCACCAATAGCCCGGACAGTCCATCGGACATGACTACATTACGAAATGTATAATTCTGGGCTTGCAGATTTACACCACAAACCAAGTATATGATTAAAAGAATCAGATATTTAATCGTGTTCTTCACTTACAACCGCTTCCTTTCATATTAAACATGTGACAAACATACATAAAAATCTCCAAAAGAGCACATTCCTTTATACAAAAAAATAGTCCCTTCGTATTTGTTATATATGGAAAACAAATACGAAGGGGAGAATTTATTTACTCAATGCTATTGAAGATTTTATCTGCCACTGATTCAAATAATAGCCTTAATCTGAATTCTTTTTTACCAATTCAATCATATAGCTATAAGTATATTTCTTGTCAAGCAAGCGATATTCATTGTGCGGATACATTCCCCAACTATTATCGCCGCCTAATCCACGTTGCTTCAAGTCAACGTGCAGAAAGATATTCTTTTGCGGAACAATGTCGATAGTATGCTGCAATTTACGGGTCAGGCCGGGATCAAGGTCTTCCGGTGAGAAATGCAAAGCGGAAAATGCGATAGGTTGCAAGCCTGTAATTCTCACTCCTTGCCCTTCGCTATCCAATAAGGACAGCCAACGAACATCTGTTTTATTTCCTGTTTCCTGCGGACGTGTATACCAATAGAACTGATTTTCAACCTTATCCTCATATCGTCCGATGAAGGAACTCGAATAACGGTCGATATAGTTCTCAAAAGGCCCTCTACCGTAATAGACCAAGTTTTCATAAGGTTGATGCAATTCCATACGCATACCAAAACGGGGAAGTTCGGGAAGTTTCGTTCCTGTCAGGTCGATACTGCCTGTCACAACAATAGCACCATTATTACAGATCAAATATTCCATCATATAAGGAACCTGAATATCATTTAATATCCAATCAATCCTGATGGATAATCCTTTTTCATTCTGTTCGTCTATTGTCACTTTCTTCACATAACGGTTGACATGAGCTGTCCGCCAAACACCTGCCAAAGTGGGCATTTTATTTCCAAAATCATTATCAATCGGAGCACGCCAAAAGGCTGGTTCGGGATATTGCCTGATAGGTTGCTCGCCATTTATCATATAATCAAATAAGATTCCCTTTTTCAAATCAATCTTACCAGAAACGCCCCCCGATTGAAAAGACAAAATATTGTCTTTTGTTTCATAAGATAGTTTTCCCGAACAAGGCGGAAGCGATGTGAAGAAACTACTTTTATTTAATTGCATCTGCTCTCTAGCTACTTCATAGCCGGCAGGTACTAAATCGGTAGCAACCCGGGTGTGCGCATAGAGATTAAGGAAATACTCATTCCCGTCTTCCGGAATAACAGGAAGAGATAAACGTATCTCTTTCTCTTCGTGAGGTATTAAATCAACGTTGAAATCCCCTGTAGATATTTTTTCTCCATTTTTGTATATTTCCCACATGAAAGCATACTCATCCAGATTGGTAAAGTCATAACGGTTTTTAATGGAAATAATTCCTTTCCCCAAGTCTTTTGCGCTAAACTGAATGTACTGATACACTTTCTTCACTTCATACGCTTGTGGTTTGGGAATACCATTGGCAGAAATCAAACCGTCAGTTCCCGTGTTTAGTTCCCCTTTCTTATCTTCCAGCCATTTATAGTTACCCATCTTACCATTATACGTCCAATAAGTACGTCCGTCTCTTGGTTCGGTCTTTACCTTAAATCCTTGATCCATAAAATCCCAGATAAAACCGCCTTGCAAGTTAGGGCTGTCATAAATAATATCCCAAAGGTCTTTAAAATTGCCATTGCTGTTTCCTTGGGCGTGAGCATACTCACACATGATAAACGGTCGCTGTTTGCCGGACTTCCCATATTCTGTTATTTTCCACATATTAGGGTACATCGGACAGACAATATCTGTATTCCAATCTTCCCAAGCCTGCTCGAACTGTACAAAACGACCGGGGTCATATTTCTTCAAACGCTTATACTCATCGTGGAACACAATTCCATTACCACATTCGTTTCCTAATGACCATCCGATAACACATGAATGATTTTTATCCCTTTCCACCATTCGGGTGATACGGTCGACGTGGGCTGCAACCCATTCGGGACGATAAGCAGGATGCGGGATGGTATCTTTGAAATAAGGAACCGAACCCATTCCATGAGTTTCAATATTGGCTTCATCCACTACATAGATACCATATTGGTCACACAATTGATAGAATAACGGATGATTTGGATAATGACTGGTACGAACAGCGTTCATGTTCAGTTGTTTAATCAGTCGCAAATCATTCATTATGATTTCGCGGGTCTGCACATGTCCCAACGTATCATTGTGTTCGTGACGGTTGACACCTTTTATATAGGTGGGTACACCATTTACCAGTAGCCGTGCATTCTTAATCTCAATGCGGCGGAATCCGACTTTATGAGCCACTACCGTCTGTTGCTTGTCGCCATCGGATCGAAGTGTCAGGATACAGTCGTAGAGCGAAGGGTGTTCGGCGCTCCATTTCCGCACATTGCGCACAGTGCCTTCGAAAGCAAGTGTAGTACTTATGTCTGAGATACAATATGCTTTCTGCGCAGATAGGACAGTCTTCCCCCCTGCGTCCTTCAATTCGAGTGTAAGCGTCCCCTTTTGCAGGGTTGCATTGGTATTGAACGAACGCAAGTCTACAGTAGCCCGAAATTGCCCGTGTCGGTAGGTTTCGTCCAGTCCTGCATGCAGAAAGAAATCCCAAATGGTCGTTTGGGGATAGGCAGTTAGGAAAACATCGCGTTCGATACCGCTTAGACGCCAAAAATCCTGGTCTTCCATATAGCTGCCATCGTGCCAGCGATACACCTGTACAGCAAGCAAGTTCTCTCCTTTTTCCAAATAGTTTGTCACATTAAATTCTGCCGGAGTCTTGGATGCTTTAGTCATCCCCACCTGCTGCCCGTTCACATAGATACGGGCGTAGCCGCTGATGGAACCGAAGTGCAACAACACTTCACGCCCCTGCCAGTTTTGAGGAACCGTAAATGTGCGCCGGTAAGTCCCCACAGGATTATCAACGTCGATATAAGGTGGATTGGGTGAAAACACATACTGAATGTTGCGGATTATCGGCTCACCGAATCCTTGGATTTCCCAGTTGGAAGGGACAATAATTGTATCCCAATCATTGTCGGATAAATCTGTACGATAAAAATCTCTTATGCTTTCTGCGATAGAGGGAGCATAAACAAATTTCCACGTACCATTCAACGAATATTGCCAAGGCGATTTTTGGGGATTATCGTTCACTGCATCATCTGCGCGCTCGTAGAGGCGAAAGTCAGCGTGTGGTTTCTCTTTGTTCCACTCATATTGGGTGGGATTTTCCCACTCGTTGTTTTGCGCCTTTGCCGTTGGGGACAAACCACAAAAAAGACAGGAAAGGAATAATAAGGTAGAAAATAATCTATTTATCATAAGATAAAGGGTTGTGAGGGTTTCCATTGAGTAACGTCAAGGAGTTAAGAAGCCTAACCTCTTAACTCCTTGAAATCAGTAGGAAAATCTCAAAAAGTTATTCTTCAGTATACAATAATGTTCCAAACCCCAAATCACCGGCTTCAGCAGTACCACGCTCGCCATATCCTTCGGGGCGTTCTTTTTCGGCAAAAGCTTGCGAATATGGAGCATTCATACCTTTCACCTTGGCATAATGGTTGTAAAGGAGTTCCCATCCCGGACGGGCACGCCCCTTACCGTCGGCCGACACCTTCTCGTGCCAACCGTATTTAGGGTGATAGTAAGGTTCGAAAGGCATTTCCACATCTTCGGCCGAAGTTAAGTTATACTTAGCCGTATATTCGCAGAGGTCGAGAATGATGTTGTCGTTGTAGGCAAAAAGGTCGATGCCCATGTTATAAGCTGTACGACAGAAGTAAGCGTGTAAGCCTACGTTGAGAGTAGCGTGCCCCTGGTCGCGTCCCATCTCCTGGCTCTGTGCCAAATGTCTGCCTTTCACTTTTCCCGCAGGATCCTCGTGCATGCCTTTCACCGACCATTCGATACAGCCCATACCTTTTCCGTGATAGAAAAACTCCAAAGCTTGTTTAATCTTGGCATCGTCGTCATTCAGCACGCCGATAGAAAGAATGGTGAGCATGGCGGGCAAATCCCAACTCATCCAGCCCGAAATGGCTGAAGAATTAAAGTGGTTATCCAAGAAATCATCACAGATGGGATAGAAAGTTTTATCTATCCATTTCTTGAAGACTTCAAAATCTTCGGTTTTCCAGCCTTCGTAATCCCGCATCAATTCAGCGGGAGCAGCAAACTGGTATCCGATAAATCCGGCGGCAAGCAGACGATGGCTGTCGTCGGGCCATGTTTTATAATTCACCCCCTTACAAGTCTTAGCCCATCCGTTCAGAATTTTAACAGCTGCCTTGGCATAATCTTCATCTCCCGAAATTTTCCAGCGTACAGCCAACTGATAAGCGGCACCGGCATCGAAAGCGGCCGTATTGAAGTTGCCGCCTTGCGAGTGACGTACAATTTCTTCTTGCGGGTTTGCGTTGTAGCTCAGTTGGGCAAATCGGCTTTCGCACAATTTTTCCCAACCGCTAATCCAAGGTTCGGCACGTTCGTTCACTTTGCGGCGTGCGCGTTCAAAGTCGGCTTCGGTGTTCACCAGACAAGGATGCTTGATGGTGTACTCATAATTTTCATTGGGGTTGATTTCGCGTTGCCATGGTTCGGGAGTTCCGTTCTCGAACTCAGCACTACAGCTGGTCAGCAACACAAGCGTTACGCTGCCCACGAAGGTATAAATAAGATTTTTCATACATTCAATTTTCATTTTGTTATTCAATCAGTTTCCAGAGAAAGTAGATGCTATTGTTTACCACTTTCGTTCTTTATCAAATCTTTCAGTTCTTGTTCCGATTCGAAAGTCTTTATCCAATCCACATAGATGCTGCCTGTTTCATTGGCTTCATACCAGATTTTCCAAAATTGAAGTTCCACCGTGTCGTACTTCGTCAATGAGGTAGGCATATACTGTTGATTTTTGCCAAGGAATTTCTTCGTGAAGTCGGCGTAGAATACTTTGTATTCACCGCAATCTACCACAGTCATGGCATTTTTTCCTTTATCGGTATCTTCGCCATATTTACCGGCTACGGTAATGCCGCTTCCGCCCCAAATGTCTAGATACCACTCTATACTTGTCGATGCTTCGAACACATTTTCGGGGAATTTCATTTTAAAGGCCAAGATGGGATAGTTGGTTACGTTGAACCCAAAACCGCCGTTGCGACAAATGCGGACAGCTTTGTAAGTCTTATCTTCACCGGGGAAAATACGAAGTACTCCGTCATTCTCCATCCATTCAAATTCCCGGTGGGTAAAGTTTCCGAATGGCTGCCAGATGTTCTCGACAGTAAACTGGTCGTTCATTAAACCTTCGCTCACGTTGACACTCATCGTAGCTTTGACAGGTTTACCGTCACCATAGTCGGCCAAAGCGGTAATTACTGCATTGCCATAAGCCTTCGCCACGAACCGGCCTTTTTCATCAATCTCTACAACATCCGGCTTACTGCTTTCCCATGTGATGTACGAAAGCGTAGCATCTATCGGCGTTACATTCATCTGCGGAGTGTAGGTTTCGCCCAAAGCCAGTTTGTCTGTTTCTTTCACAAATTCCATACTTTCGATATAGATAATGGGCTTCACCTTAATTTCAAACTCTTTCGTAAAATGTTTGTCGTCGGTAGCGGTAACTTGGATGCGTGCCTTTCCTTCGGCTATGCCCTTCACCTCGCCTTTTTCATTGACAGTGGCTTTATCGGGAGTAAGGCTTTTCCAAATCAACCCGGGGTAAGTGGGGTCGGCCGGAGTAGTCTGCCAAGTAAGGGGCAAAGTTGAGGTTACAAACACTTCGAGATCTTCGTTAGTGAGATTGATATCAGTGATGTGAATAATTTCGTTTACCACCTTCACATTGATAGTCGAAGTGGCAGAATAACCCACAGCCGGCTTGGCCGAAATTACCGTACTACCGGCCTTCACTGCCGTGATGCGTCCTTTGGCATCTACGGTAGCCACATCGGGCACAGTCGATTTCCATACCACCTCTTTGTTGAAAGCCTCATCAGGGCCTACGGTATATTTTATCAAAGTGTCAGTGCCTATCAGCAGAGGCAGTTCGGGGGTTACTTCAAGGTTGATTTCCTTAACGAGCACTCTCTCTTCTAAAACAGGGGATACATCGTCATCGTTGCACGAAACGGTCATCACTAAGCCAGCCGTCATCAGTGCTGCAAACGCACCCTTTTGAAGTATATTTTTGTATGTCATAATTCGATTACTTTATAAATGAATAATGAATGGATTATTGGTTCCAACCCGGATTTTGTTTCAAGTTGGAGTTCAGTTTGAGCTGGTCGGTGGGCAGCGGCAATAAGTAATGCTTTTCGTGCCAGTTGCGTCCTTTCTCGTGGATAATGCAACCTTCACCATCTTTCTCCTTAAAGGAAGCATCAGGCCATCTGTTTTCAAAATCGGTACCTTTCCACTTCACACCGGTGAGGTTCATCGGCATTTCGTCTTCGGCCGTTTTCCAACGCTTCAGATCATCAATGCGGAAATTCTCATCGAAAAATTCGATGGTACGCTCACGACGAATCTCTGTGCGCATATCCAAATTATTTACCGTAACAAAGTCGTTAGTCAAGTCAGGCATTTCGGGGTTGATGCGTTTGCGTGTCAGGTTCAAACTGATGGCTAAGTCTTCATCCGATATTTGTCCATCGCGTTCAAACACGGCTTCGGCATAGTTCAGCAATACCTCAGCATAGCGGATGATGGGGAAGTCATAGGCTTCCATACCGGTAGGCACTCCGTCGCGTTCGCTACACCACTTGTGGGGAAAGTAGCCTGTACCCGTTTGAGGTATGAAGTTCCTATGCGAGGCATTGGCTATTTCGGCAGCATTGCCGCTCCAATCGATGCGTCCGCCGTTTGTACCCCAGTAAGTTTGTCCGGGCACCATAAGCTGATTGTTCATGCGGTTGTCGCGATTTTTATATTCATCATCCACTTTCGTGTAATTCCACGTTTGGGGATTGATGGGCAACCCATTGCTTTGCAGATACATATTAGCCATTTTGCGAGTAACGTACAAGGCATTGCCCAAACGCCCTTGGGTTATGTTGAACCCGATAGAATTGATAACAGGGTCGTGGCGGCGGGTAAAGATATACTCTTTATTACCTGTTTTATTGATACTGGCAGGGTTCGACTTTTCATTCTCCAAGATAAAGAGATATTTGTAAGCTTCCGTACCCAATTCTTGAGGAGCAAAAAGTTCGAATGCTCCGCCCGCCATTACATCATGAGCCGCCTGTGCTGCGGTATTGAGCAAATCTTTTGTACGTTCGGTATTTTGACCGCCATTATGGAATTTCTCCCATGTACCTTCATAGAGGGCTACACGCGAAAGAAATGCCAAAGCGGCTTCGCTGGAGAGACGGCCTTCATCGCTGCTGCTGATAGCCTTATCGACGGGTAATAGTTTAGCAGCTTCTTTCAAGTCGTCAATGATGAAGTCAGCTACCTCGGTACGCGGATTACGGGCCTTCTGCATCTCAGGTGAGTCGATGTCGAGCGGCGTGCGGGTAATGATAAGGTCACCATAAGCCTGCAACAACTCAAAGTAACAATAAGCACGGAAGAAACGGGCTTCCCCCACCGAAATGGCGATGTCGGCTTGTTGTTCATACGCATCGGCTTGTTGCAATAAAGTATTGGTTTGACGAATACGATTGTAATTGTCGGTATAATGTTTGTCGGATGACGGAATACTGTTTGTTCCGTTGCTATAGATGTTCACCGTGCTACCGGCAAACAAGTCCGAGCGAATATCAGCGTGCTGACTGTCGTCGAGCCATCGAAAGTCGGCCGACCAGCCGTAGAACTGGGTGGCAAAAAGTTTGAAGTGTTCGGGCGACTTCCAATAGTTGGTATCCGCCAATTGCGTCTTGGGCTCAAGGTCTAAACACGACTGCATGGTCATGGCGCAAATGATTCCTAAAATATATGCTATTTTTTTCATTGTTATCTTCAATATTAAGAATAAAAATTAGAATGTGGCATTCACACCGAAAGTCACGGTGCGGTTAAACGGATAGCGTTGCTTGTTTTCCACTTTGCGGGTGGCTTCGGGATCCCAACCATCGGTGATATATGATTTTTCCCACAAGTCGGCGCCCGATACATAAATACGCAGGTTGCTGATGAAACCGCTCTTATTCATCCATGCCTTTGGCAATGTATAACCTAGTACAATCTCTTTGAGACGCAGGTATGCTCCATTATCGGCCGACCAGGTAGAGGGAATGTAGTTATAGTTATTGATGTCATTACTGTTTGAATAAGTAGGAAAATGGTTGTTAGGAGTTTCAGGACTCCATACATTACCTACCGACTGGTTGGTAGTGTTCAGCCAAATAGCTTTGAAAGGCACTTTCCAAGAGTCAATTTCACGATAGATGGTACGCTTGCCCACACCTTGGAACACGGTATTGAAATCGAATCCTTTCCACTCGCATCCGAAATTAAACGAGAACGAATATTTGGGGTCGTCGGAACCAAGAAATACAAGGTCGTCTTGTGTCAGTTTACCATCTTTGTTCACATCTTCATACATGTGGTCGCCCAAACGCAAGTTGGCAGGTAGGGCAATAGAGTTGCTGCCCACATATTTGTCCACGTAATAGTCCAGTTGGTCTTGGTTTTGTACTTTGCCCACGTAGCGGTAGCCAAATACCGAGTTGAGTGGATAACCATTCACGGCTTCGTTATAACCTGCGCTCACCACGATGTTACCTCCATCAACGAGTTTGTTGGTCATATAAGTTAACGTACCGCCAACATGGTAGTTGAAACTGCCTATCTTGTCACGCCAAGTCAAGCTGGCATCGTAACCATTGGCTTCAAACTTACCGCTATTAGTGCTGGGAGCAGTTCCACCCAATACACCGGGGTGCAGACGCGAAACCAGCATATTGTCGTTTTTCTTTTTAAAGACCTCGAACGTACCCGTAAGGCGATTGTTGAGGAATCCAAAGTCAATCCCCAAGTTATAGTTGTAGATACGTTCCCAAGTACGCACGGTGCTCACCAGTCCGGCAGATTCCACATAGGTTCCTTTCGAGTTGCCCAACAAAGCGCCGCTGTTCGATTTGTAGTTGTAAAGTTGGATGCCGTCATAGCGTCCGATACCATTTTGGTTACCTACCTCACCATATGAGGCACGTAATTTCAGTTCATTCACATAGTCACGCAAGTTCTCCATGAATTTTTCTTCAGTAATACGCCATCCGGCTGATGCGCCCCAGAAGAAGTTCCAGCGATTCTTGGGCAAGAATTTCGAAGAGCCGTCGTAGCGAGCATTCACTTCGACCATATATCTCGACTTGTAGTTATAATTCAAGCGACCGAAATAAGAGAGAATGGCTTCCTCCCAACGGTCTACTTTGTCTATGTAGATTTGTCCTTTACCGTTAAGCGATTCGATTGACGCTTCCACGTCCATTGCTTTGGTGCCGCTATAATCGTAAGCGGCATAGTCGTATTGCACACCTCCCATAAGCGATATGTCGTGAACCTCATCAAATAATTTCTTATAAGTGAGGAAAGCTGATGCCGTGTAATTGTCGGTACGCGCAGAACTTTTAGTATACGATGATTTTTCTTTTGCGGGATAGGGAGAGTTCTCATTCAGAATCGGAGTGCCGTCGTATTGATACCAATCAACCGAAAGATATTGTTCGTCACGGACCGCATTGTTCGTTGAGTAACCCAAAGTGCCTTGAAAATCAAGACCATCCAAAATGTTCACTTTCAAAATTTCGTTCACATTCATAGTGGTCACCACAAGTTTGTTGTCACCACCCAATTCGGCCGACCAGTTGGGAGTATGAATGCCTCCCCACGCATACGGTTTGCCATCAATAGTCGAAACCGGTAGCCCTGGCTGCGGTATGCTACTACCTAATATACTACCAATCTGTGTAGGAGCCACCTGATGCTGACGACTGGCTGACATGTTGGTTTCCAGGCTGATACGGTTGTTTATCTTGAAACTGTTGAATAAACGTACGTTATAGCGTTCGTTCGAGTTGTTCCCCCATTGCAGCGTCCCTTGGTCGTTCAAATAACCCAATGAAAGTCGGTAGGTCGATTTTTCCGAACCTCCGCTTACGCTGAGGTTATGCTGGGTAGAAGTGGCATTTCCCCACAGCACATCAGTCCAGTTCATATCGTGAAACACAAAGTCGGCCACACCGCGGAATCCTCCCGGGATAGGATCTTCATCGGGGTTGTTTCCACCATGCAGATTAATCCAACTCCCCTTCATGGCTTTAGCCAAACGGGCATAGCGCACCCAGTTGTCGTCTTCGCCATAGCCGTCATTCAAACGTGCTTGAAGCACACCGTCCGTCCATTCGTCCATGCTCATCATGCGGGGCTGCAAACCCACAATTTTACGTGTAACCGAACCGCTATATTCCACTCTGGTTTTGCCGGCATCGGGACGTTTGGTAGTTACCAAAATCACACCACCCGCTGCTTTTGCGCCATAAATAGCAGCCGAAGCATCTTTCAGGAAGTTAATGGTTTCGATGTCGTCCGCATTGAGTTGAGCCATCTCACTCAAACCACTGGCTGGTACACCGTCAATAATCAAAAGAGGTTCTACCTTGTTCTTTGAGACAGAGCCACGGATTGAGACACCCCATCCTTCTTCGCCGGGAGCAGCCGACGAGCGGGTGATGCGTAAGCCCGGAACCTGACCTTGCATAGCTGAGAGCGGATTGGCCACTGTACCTTTGTCCTTAAAAAGTTTTTGGTCGACCACTGTTACCGAGCCTGTCAACGATTCTTTTTTCTGAGTACCATAACCTACCACGACAACTTCATCCAGCACCTCTGTATCTTCGTGCATGATAATTTTAGTCAGATTCGTCCCTTTTACAAAAACTTCCAACGTCTTATAACCAATAAAAGAAATCACCAACGTACCACCTGATACATTATTCAAAGTAAAGTTTCCATCCATATCCGTTATCGTACCATTAGTAGTGCCTTTCACTTTGACATTGGCACCAATAACAGGTTCGCCATAGGAATCCACGATTTTACCTTTGATTGCCCCAGTCTGCGAAACAGCCTGCACTTCTCCCACATTGGCAAATACCGCCTGCGGAGCACCTGTTACAAGGACAGAGGCCATCACCGTAGAGAATAGAAATCTTCTCGATGAGAATCTGAAGAGATTTTTTTTCATATACATAAAATTTAAAACTAACATTTATACTATTTATTCTAATATTAGATACACTGTTGGATATACTCACGGATTTCTTTCCGACTGATAAACAAGTGGTTTTCCACCGTACGGGAAGAAATTCCCAATTGGGCGGCAATATCAGCCGAGGATTTATTTTCGAAACGACTCATGATATAAATCTTCCGACGTTGTTCAGGAAGCTGATTGGCTCTCTCCCATTCGCATGTCAATAGATTATTGGCAATAATCTGGCTCTCCACTTCATTGGTACAAGTAGGAATCCGGTCGAAAAGATAGGAAGTTACTTCTTGAGCTTTGTAAAAACGACGCAAATAGTCCGTTACCAGATTCCGGCAAATCGCGAATATAAAATGTTTCACTGTTTCCGGACGCAATATCTGCTTATAGTCCATCAAACGCAAAAAGACATCTTGTGACAGATCTTTTGCTTCTTCGTCCTTACCTATTTTATAATAGATATAAAGATAAACGGAATGATGATAACTCTTATAAGAGTCAGCAACCAGTTGAGTGGATTTCATGTTTATATTTTCCATTGCTTAGATTTTTGTTTATCATTACGCTGGCAAATATAAATGGTAAATACGGAAAAGAAACAATAAAAAAGGGCGGATAGATTTCATCCTATTGGAAGGGAAACAGAAGTCATAACATCTACTGATAATCAACTAATTAAACAATAGCAAGCTAGAGTCTCAAATTATTATATGAGACTCCGGCAATCAATCTTCATTAGTTCGTCCTATACTTTGGACGTATTCGTTCGGGGTTATTCCGGTCGTCTTTTTAAAATAACGGAAAAAGGAAGTACGAGAACTAAAACCACACAGTTCAGCTAAAGCACTTAAGGTATATTTTGAATATTCATCCTCATTAAGCAATCGTTTAAACTCAGCTATGCGGTAATCATTCAGATAATCATAATAATTCTTGTTCAAGAACTGATTAAACACGTAGGACAATGTATATGGAGAGACGTTCAGCACTGACGCCAAATCCGCAATCTTTAAATCAGGGTTAACATACAGTCTTTTTTCCTGCATCAGCATGTCCAGTTCGTTTGCCAGCCGATGACATTCTTCCATACTCACATTGCTCTTTCTGTATTTTTCTTCAACTACCGGTTTCCCGGTTTCTATGGCGTCCACCGCAAGAGCCGGAGAGTTCTTTTTTCTCCGGTAATAAGCATAGCTTAAGCATATTATTGCAATCAATAATAGAATTGTTCCCCATAAGGTCGCGTTAAAAGAGGAAGCAATAGTCACTGATAAACAGATTTCCGAACCGGGCTCACCAATCCGACGGATTTTGAATTGATATTTCCCGGAAGACAAGTCATAATAGGTCAGTTCGGATTTACCACCCAACAACTGCCAATCATCATCCATCCCTTCCATTTTATATTCATAAGACATATATGCAGGATCGGAATAAGTAAATCCGGAGAAACAGATAGTCAAATTCTTGTGCGACGATTCCAAAGAGACTTTATAGAGATGCTGTTCACTCTGTATAGCAGGATGATAAGGTTCTTTACCATTCACATATACATCTGTAATAGCCAGGGGATAACTGTTTTCTTCATTTATATCACGTAAATCCCTGGTCAAATAAATCAATCCTTTGGAATTGCCAAACCAGATTGTTCCCGAAGCATCTATAACAGGGCAACAGGTAATAAAAACAGAACTCGGTAATCCATCCACAAAAGTATAAGGAACAATTGTACTTTTTTTATCATAACGGTACAGGCCCAGATTCGTACCAATCCACAGCCACCCTTCACGGTCTTCGATCATAAACATGGCATCTTTCCCTTCCAAAAGAGTGCCCGGCTGGAATCTTCGGAAATGAGTCATTGACAAATCGGAAATAAAAATAGGGCCTTTATCCGGAAGGAAATAGAGCTCGTGGGAAGAATCTTCATATACTGTCCTGATTTTCTCTTTATGTATAAAGCCTTCGGGGAATATATCTGATTTGATACTACGAGTGGAAGGATCCCAAATACATAAACCGGTAGCCGTACAAATCCAGCCCTTTCCTGTAGAATCAAAGCATATATCAAGCACATTCCCTTCCGGAAGTTTGGAGTTCGAACTGGTATAGTGATTGAGTTGTTCGCCATCTTTATACTGATACAAGCCCATTGAAGTGGCAATCCACAGACAACCGTCATTGTCCGACTTGATGCAGAAAACATGCCCTTTCACAAAAGGAGTCTCCGAAGGTTCAAAATCATGGATAGTTAATGTAGAAGAATCCAGTATATACATGCCACCACCATACGTACCGATATAATACTTTCCTTGAAACGGGTAAATGCACATTATCATATTAGAGCGTAATTGGGGTGACTTGAAACTCCTAAAACGCCGTTTCGTCTCATCAACATAGAAGAGGCCATTGCGGGAACCTATCAATCTTTCATTCTCATTGATAGCTATAGCCCGTACCGGTATGTCTTTTGAATCAAAATAAGGAGAATAAGAATAGGTAGAGAAAAGCCCGCTCTGATACAGTGTATAATCAAGTCCCAACTGATAGAATCCAACCCATATCAATCCTTCCCTGTCCACCAGCAATGAATAGACAGAGTTAGAGCGGATTCCGCCATTAGTACCGGGTTCATAGCGGAAAGATTTCATAACCTTATTTTCCTTGACAGATACAAAATGTACTCCATTTCCGTCTGTTCCAACATAAAGTATATCTTTTCCGTCACCCGACAAAGAAGAAATTACATTGCATCCCAAATCAATCCAATTATCCCTGAACTTCCCTGTCGGTATATCGTAAACAACCACTCCATGTTCCATTGTCCCTAAATAGAGCCTGGAACCAATTCGTGCCATTTTTCGATAAGTATAATCCTGGCTATCATTGTCACCGCATGGACATAAAGTTATTTTTCGGGTAGACAGATTCATTGAATATAGTTTGGAGCGGGTCAGAATCCATAATGTATCTTTTTCTCCCATATTCAAATCGACTATGAAATTATCCGATGACCACATATCCGCATTGATAGTAATCTGCTCCAATTCATTATTTTTGCAGACAAACAATCCTTTTTCGCTGCCAATATATAAGGTTCCCTGCGCATCGGTCAATAAAGAACGAACTCCGAATTTTATCACTTCAGCAACAAACGGTTCTAATTTACCGGATTCTTTATTTATCCGCCAAAGGCCCATATCGTTTCCCACCCAAATCCGGTTGCCTTGCGTTTCTGCAATCACATTCACCCATTTCAGTTTCTCATCATCTCCGAATATCGGATAATGCTTGAAACGGAAGCCATCAAAACATTCAACTGACGTAGCTGTTCCAATCCAAAGATAACCTACGGAGTCTTTATACAAGGCACTGACCGTTAAATCAGATAATCCATTTGTTTCTGACAGACCACGAAAGGAATAAGAAATCGGATAGGCAGACAGAGAAAGAGAAATAAATATAAGGCTTGTTATATGTCGTATCAGATTATTCATAGGATTTATATTTGATGAAACAATGCAAACCTACATAAAATATCCCGAATTTTATGTAGGTTTATACAAAAACAAAACACACTCCTCAATAAAAATGAGTGTTAATCTACCAGCTTTATACTCAATTGGGATTGTTTATACACAACAGGAATTCTCTTATTATTAACCTCTACTCTTACAGGCTTCTTCTTACTCCTGAAACTGGCATTTATCTTCGGCTGTCCGTCTATCCAAAGATTGAGTTTCTTATCTTCTTCCTTTTGAATGACAAACAACTTAGCCAAAGAAGAAAAATAGGTTTCCTTATCGCGCCTTAATGCACTGCCATGACAGATAAAGAAATCTTTGGCGTCTTTGGCTTCCGTTCCTTCGGGATAAGAAACTGCAAACATATAGGCATCTGTCATCCAGCCGTCCGGCATAATCCATGAGTTGCTGTGCATCAGTCTGCCATCTGCCAACTGGTTAATATACAAGTCAGTCACTTTACCTTTGTGACGGATACGAAGTCCAATCCAATCTTGTCCTTCCCGCCGTTCCATTTGTGGCAAGTCTTTTTCATTGGGAGTCTCCTTTAATATAATAGCTGTCAGCCCTTTTACACGATTGACTTCTGCCGGCAAATGGAATGAATAATAGGTTTCAGTACCTTTCAAATCTTCAGTTGGAGCCTGTATTTCTTCCCAATACAAATCCTCCGGATAGTCGTGTACAAAATCAGACTTAGCAAGCAAACGGGGATAAAGAGGACGAATCACAACGGAAGAATTACCATTCGTCACATTCACGTCAACTCCCGACTTCTTATAAGTCCCGTTGGTATGCCACAGCCATTCAAAACGGCCGACCTTATGCGTCTTTAAATCATCAATCATATAAATCACATTATCCATCCAAAGGAAATGGCGGAAATTACGACTGAAATTATTAGATACAGGACCTGTTCCATTAGCCAGGACATATTTCACATTTCCCGCATCCAAAAGATGATGTAAATATCCTCTCAAAGTAGAACCGCTGTACTGCTGCTCACGGGGTTGTCCCTCGCCATTGAACAGTACTACATTATGCGCCTGGCTTTGAAAGAAATAATTCCGATAAGCAGGATTAGGATACCAACAGTTTCCCCCGTCTTTAATAATATCTACCCCTTTATGAAAGACAATAAATGAATTGGCATCTGCGTGAGAATGATTCCATGTATGACCGCTTTTTACAGCCAGCATCGTAGCATCCTTTTCCCACGAATCACGCATCGTAGCCCAACCAAAATCGGCAAATAATTGAGAAGTCGGCAGTTGAGGGACAGCGGGCGCCTTACTCAAATCAGGAGTGTAAAGGAAGCCCATGGGACGATTCAGGAAAAAGCCATCACGATGTTGTCCTTGTTCCACCTGGGCTATATACCACAAAATAGTTGGATCTTTCACCCCCAATGCATACAATAACATCATGCTGGATTCTGCCGATACATTTTTATGGCTATCTCCAAAATTCAAACTATGCAGCATACCTGTACGCGGATAGCAGACTTGTGAGAAGTAACTCGGCAATTTTGCCAATTGAGGAATATCACCCGGATTCTGTCCGGGATGAGTATTTATCCAAGCGATCCTAAACAACAAAGCTTCCTGAATACCAAAGTTGGCGTAATTCAGACTTTCATACATTCCACCGGCCTCATCAAAACTCTTTGCTTTCTGTTGCAATACATCACCGGCAAAATCAAACCATTCAGGAAGTGATTCGTGAAGTTGCTCCACCCATTCTTTTACTTCGGGAAGTTCATTTTGAAGACTCAAAGCCAATATTCCACCCTGACAAACACAGGAGGTCCACCAGTTATGTCCCATCGAATTCAATGAGTGAATACGGGTCGGCTCCAACAACCAGTCTCCCAATGCCGGTTCCACGGCTAACCGTTTCAATCCTTCGGCTATCTTTTTTCTTTCTGAAGAAGACATGACATTGTATGCAGCATCATACCCCACTGCGGAAAGAAAACTCTTATGAGCCATACCCAGTTGTGAACGCCATGCAGGAATACGTGCCATCATTTCCACATCTCCCCATGATTCGGCTTCCACAGCTTTCAGGAGGATTTCTTTGATTGCGTCTGCATACTCCTTATTATCAGTCATCAAATAAGCTAACGACAAATAGTCTAATCGATTAAAATCTTTCTTTTGCAAAGCTTCATCGGCTGTTTTCTTAATATCTCCCCATGCTTCCTGCAATTTAGGTTCATGCTGCATACGCTGTTTCACTTGCTGTATGCGTTGTGGAGTATACAGTAATGAAGGATGATTTATTTTTTGTGCTTGTATATATAATGAAGAAACACAAAAAAAACAGATAACAGCAATAATAGTTTGTTTCATGGTACTTAGTCTATTCTATATATAATCAGTTACAATATTATTCTTTATTGAACGTTTTTCAAAAATTCTTCCAATGCTGCATTAAATTCTTCCGGGCGTTCCATATTCAGCATGTGTCCGCAATCGTCAATTACTTTCAGTTTTCCATTGGGAAGATATTGTAAAATGGGAGGTTCTTTTGAGAATCGGTTGCCGGAAGAATGACCTTCAACAATTAAAGCAGGTACATCGGGATGATTCTTTTTCAATTTCTCGATGGCATCCAAACCAGCTACCACCCGTACTTCTTTGTGTAAAGGTTGCCACGCATCCCACTCATCGATCATTTGCCATAGAGACTCACGCATTCGTTCCCGCTGACTTCCTCCTGACTTCATCAATCCTTCAAACCACTCTTTCTTCATCACATCTACCCCTTTCTCTTTCAAAGCAGCAATCTCCTTATCACGTACTCTTGCTTCTTCCGGAGTCATCGGTTCACTGGGACCTTTCGATTTCCGAATGTTTCCACTGGCTAAAAAAGCAGATAACATTCGGTCAGGGAAATACGCCAACATATCAGCAGTAATAAACCCACCTAAAGAAAGTCCGACGATATGCGCTTTCTTGATGTGCAAAGAATCCATCAAAGTAACTAAATCTCCAGCGTGTGTGAATTGATAGTCTTCCGTTTGTGAAGACGAAATGCCATATCCTCTCAAATCATAGCGGATCACACGATATTTTTTTGCCAGTACGGAAAATTGTTCATCCCACATACGATGATCCAAAGAATGACCATGAACAAAGATGACGGGAGCACCTGTGCCGGCTTCCTCATAGTAAAGAGAACCGTTGCCCACTTCAACGCGGCCTTGTTTCACAACCAACGGATGTCCCTTTACAATCTCTGAAACAGTTCTCGAAATTACAGGACTACCATAAAAAGACGAGAAACCATCTTCTTTACTGGAAGCACCGACTACATGAGCAATAAAGAAGCCATAAACATTCTCCCGTTTATTGATCCACGGGTAAGCGCCAGCCCATCCTGGTGAACTAATCTGATAAGCTTCACCTGTCTTCTTATCGATTAATTCACGCCATTCTCCCAATCCGTAGATTCCATTGTGGGATTGTCCTAGCCCTTTCGCTACATAATTATCCGAGTTATTCGAAGGGATTATTGCGTCTTTCACTTGGTCGGCCTGCATTTCCTTTACAGTTTTTGCTGATATAATCCGCTTATCGTTATACATTCCATCATGATAAATCATAGATAGGAAATGAATATAATCGTTCAAGGTGGTACACAGACCACCACCTAACATCGGGGCATGTCCGCCATCTGTATTTATCGGAGTAAAATGAGAATTTTTCATTTCCAATGGTTGCGCCAATAGTTCTTGAAAGAGAGTTTCAAACTCCTTCCCCATTGCCACTTCCGCCATTCTTCCGGCAATCTGCATGGCAAGCCCTCCATACTGGAACCGGCTTCCCGAAGTAAAAACCGTATCTAACGGCAATATTTCAATAATGGCAGAATCCAAATGATTGTAATTATCTACACGCGGTTCAGGAAGATAGGGACGCACTCCGGAAGTATGAGATAACAGTTGTCGTAAAAGGATTTTTCCTTTGGCATCTCCCTTAAATTCCGGCAACCACTTTTCCACAGGGTCATCCCAGTCCAAACTGGTACTGTCCACTACCGCTCCGATAACAGCAGCCGCCACCCATTTTCCGGCAGAGGCTACGTATACTTTTGTATCAGGAGTATAGCTACCATAGTTCTTCTGAAAAATGACAGAATCATTCTTTACTACACAGATAGAAGCACCTGGATAGTACTCTTTACTCACCCAGCCTTGAATAACAGAATCTAATGAAGAGAAGTTATAACGACTCCCTTGTACGGATGATACATTGCAGGAACCTGCAATAAAACAGATACTTATAAAAATTACGATTAATAATCTTCCCTTCATTTTCGTTATCTATTAAATTCGTATTAAACACAAATTACACGAACTACGCTATTGTTTGATGCAATTATAATTATAAAACCGCGTAATTCGTGTAATTCGTTCTTAAATTTTTCTATTTCGACTGCAAATCCCAATATACCACATAACGCTGATGATGCAAATCATAAAGCGGACGAATCACATCTCCTTGTTCTGTTATAAATTTCAGTTCTTTTCCTGTACGCTGCAAAGTACGTTCCGGATGTTTCATATCTACTTTCAATGAGGTACGCAAATCGGCAGGCACATGGAAATTATAAGTATAATAATCATTATAAAGAGCTGGATTAGAGAAAGGTGCGGGAGCCTGCATACCTTCCGTACCCCGTTCTCCGGCAAGCACTAACGGGCCATACAATAAAGCCACTTTATTCGGATTATCGGGAGTGGCTTCCAATTCAATCTGCATCGGGTAAGTAGCCGAGATACGGTCATTATCTTTCCAGTCACGAGTGATAGCGATGTAAGAACCCGGCTTTTGTTTTACTGCTACTTTTTTACCGTTCACAAGAACTTCCGCTTTTTTACTCCATGAAGGATATCTTAGATAAACAGTAGTGCGAACCGGTTTCTCGACACGAATAGTAAACCGGGTCGTTTCCTCTTTCGGAAATTCCGTTTCCTGGAGAAGGGTTAATCCTTTTTCTTTCCAGGTGACTTGGGAAGGAATAAACAGATTTACATAGATTCCCTCGTTGTTGTGGTAGTAGATAGCTTCTCCGTATTTAGCATGATTTTCGAATCCGCTGCCGACACAACACCAGAAAGAGTTCTCTTTGGTACTATACAGTTTATGTGAACCCGAAAGTAAGGGTAAGAAATAAGTGACCATTCCCGTTTCCGGGTCTTGCTGTCCCAGGATATGATTATATAGTGCCCTTTCATAATAATCGGCAATAGATGAATCGCCCGTCCAACAGAAAAGATGACGACTAAGCTTCAACATATTATAAGTACAGCAGGTTTCTCCGGTATAGCCGGTCAAGTGTTTAGAAAATTTCTTCGGGTCGAAAAAATGCTCCTTATCACTACTACATCCCGGAGCAAAAGTATGGTGGTCAACCATGGTATGCCAGAAGAATTCCGAGAGCTTTTTGCTGGTCTCATTCTCTGTCAGTTCATAGTTACGTGCTTCGGCTATGACTTTCGGGATAAACGTATTCGTATGTTTGGTTCCCAAATCGTCCCGAAGTTCTTTCAACGGGTCAATTACATCATTATGGTAGAAATATTCGGCCAACCAACGGTAACGTTCATCTCCTGTGATAGCATACAAATTGTAGAATGATTCGTTGACACCTCCAAACTCATTGCGTATCATGAGTTTGCGGGTTTCTTCACTAAGTGGTTTCAGTTTGTTATAAGCCCAGTCGCCCATTTTGGTCACTGTTTTCAAAGCCTGCTGATTATCCGCATACAGATATTGGTCTATCAGACCGGAATAAAGCTTATGCAAGGTGTACCAAGGTGCCCAAACACTCTTTCCCCGGATATTACGGTTTATCAGTTCTTCGGGAAAAGCACTTAAATATCCGCCTTTCAAAGCGTTCTGAACTTCGGTCAGCCCGTTGACAAGGCTATCCCCTTTCAGCTTGAAAATCTCACTTCCGGTAGCGGCATACATCAAAGCGTAAGCCGAAAGCAGATGTCCGGTAGTATGTCCGCGAAGTTCACAGTCCAAAGATTCCCAGCCACCAAGTTTTTTCACTGTCATATAACCGCCTTCACGACCAGCAAAGACTCCGGCATTTGTCCGGAAACTATGTAATAGGCGACTTACGTCGATAGAGGTCATCCATGCGGAATCCCGCAACATATTGTCACGAAAACGACTCGGTAATAAACGGACGTCCTTCAAATCAAAACTTTCTACCCGAACAGGAGCCACTGTCTCTTTTTTCATTTTCCCCTGGTGCTGTCCGGGGTATACAGATTGAGCCGACGATATAGCCGATACTGCCAATAATGCGATTACAACTAAAGATTTCTTATTCATAATCATTTTTAATATCCTTATATTTATAGGATACGAATAAGTTCAGCCTAACACTCAATGCAAAAATACGAATTCCAACTTATAGTTCCATAATCTTTCATTTATCAATTGCCGATTGATAAATGAAAAAACTCCGTTCTACCGGTTCGGCAGTCTGTACTTCTCCTGCCAATCCATATTGCCATGCCACCACAGTCACTTTCAACGGGAACTTACTGCGTGGGGGAATTCGAGTAAATACCAACTTGTTTCCCTCTATTTCTGCCGGTCCTTCTTTCACGTAGTAATATACGGGTAGCCCGCAATCGGAAGTTGCATGTAAAGAGATAGTTTCCGTGCCTTTCTTCACATCGTCAAGGCCCGGAAAAAGAATATGCTGGCGTTTACCTTCCGTATTGCGATAGGGAATCCGGAAACTAAGTTCCTGAACTGTGCTTTTATAGTGCTTGTCACCGTCATTACCGGCTAGAAGGCAAATATCTCCCGTACGACGCTTATTGTACATCCCCATACGGTAGAAACGGACAGTAAAGGTTGTGTCGTTCACTTTCTGAACCGGGCCACAGATACGGGTTATTTCAGGAGAAGTGAGCGAATGTTCGTCAGAAATTGCAGTATGCAAGCTATCCGTATATACAGCTTTCAGATGAAAAGTCAATCCGTCTTTTTCCGGCAGGAAACGGGCGGCAACTTTCACATGGGATTTGGGATTATATGTGAGTAATTGCCCCTTTTGTACGAAACCTAAGTATTGTGGTTTCTTCCCTCTTTCCCGGCGATAGCGTTCTTCCGTCATTTCAGCCATTTCCTTATCGAAATACCAGAATGCATCGTGCGAGTCTCCTTTATACTCTTTATAAGGAGCAGCTTTTGCACGTTTCTTCTGATTCGGATGCCACCTTTCGGCAAGCCAGCCATTCTGCGGATTCAGCTTCTTCAATTCCACAGGCTTATCCAAATCATACGTTGCGGGCATACGATATTCCAGTGCTTTCTTTAAGAACAACGCAATATAACCAGCGGTGCGGTCGGCTATATCGAAATGTCCTCGTCCTGTGTCGCAAAGGAAAGAGACGCAACTTTTAGGATACATCATACGGAATGCCAAAGCCGGATTTACACGGTCTTCCCACCATTCGTATTCGCCTTCAATCATCAATCCAGGGATGCCGTCAATCGTACGTTTCCCCCACTCCATATTGTCACGACCATATCCGGTAAGGTTAGTGCGCGGCGCATCTCCATGTAAAGAGATAATGGCTAATGTGCGGTCGGGATTCCATGCTGCGAAGTTCCACGGATAGGTAGCCATTGCCGAATGTCCTAAAGGGACAATAGGCGCATATTTCAATTCACTATAGCCGCTGACATTCGCAAAATCCTCCATCATCTTTTCAAAGGCTTCCTGACATCCGGTAGTTATATCCCATCTTTGATCCCATCCAGGGGTAATCCATATCAGTGCTATACCCGTTTCTGATAATCTTTCACGAAATAGAGAATTTTCAAACAAAGTCTCCTCTGTCATATTATGATTGCCTATTATCACAGCTTTCACTTGAGTACAATCGGAAGGTATCCACAAGAATGCTTGCGGATGATCGTTCGTTTCGTTGGAAATAATACCTGGCAGCTGTACAGACCACTGCCATTCGGCTGCCATATTGCTGGGTAACAGAATAACGGACATTATTCCAAACACCAAAAATCGAAGTAGTTTCATGTTTAATTCATTTATCATTGTTTTATATAATACGTAGCAGGAAGAAAGTATACTCAACCGAAAAATACAAAAAACTATTATTATAGGAAGCCTTTCACTGACTATTCCATAAAAACGTTGTATCTTTATTCTCAATTTAAGAAAGGAGTGATATGGATTTACGTACAGCAAATGTAACAAGATATATTCTTCCCTTGCGGGAAGGAGGGTCATTGCCGGCTTTGGCTGAAGCGGATGATGAATTTAAATATGTCGTAAAATTCAGAGGAGCAGGACATGGGACTAAAGCCCTTATTGCCGAATTGATAGGGGGAGAAATAGCCCGTACACTGGGATTCAGAGTTCCGGAGATTATATTTTTGAATCTGGATGAGGCTTTCGGGCGGACAGAAGCGGATGAAGAAATACAGGATTTACTGCAATGGAGCCGTGGGTTGAACATGGGTCTGCATTTCCTGTCCGGTTCATTGACGTTCGACCCTGTTGTGCATAAGGTGGACGGTAAAACTGCTTCGCAAATTGTATGGCTGGATGCGTTATTGACCAATGTAGACCGTACAATCAAGAATACGAATATGCTGATGTGGCATAAAGAATTGTGGTTAATCGATCATGGAGCTTCCCTTTATTTCCATCATTCGTGGACGAATTGGCAGAAACACGCACTTAGTCCGTTCGTACAAATAAAAGATCATGTACTATTGCCGTTTGCCGATCAGCTGGAAGAAGTAGACGCAACATTCAAACAACTACTTACCGATGACAAGATACGAGAGATAGTCAATGCCGTCCCTGACGACTGGCTGAACTGGACGGAAGGACAGAAAACTCCGCAAGACTTGAGAGATGTTTATATTCAATTTTTAGAAGAAAGGATCAAGCATTCCGAAATATTTGTAAATGAAGCGCAAAATGCAAGAAAGGCACTTATATGAATACGCAGTTATCCGTTTCGTTCCTAAAGTAGAACGTGAGGAATTTATTAATGTAGGTATTGTACTGTTTTCCAAACGGTGCAAATATCTAAAGTCTCTTTATACAATAGATGAAAACAAACTGAAACTGTTTTCTTCCGAATTGGACATCAACTGTCTGATAGAAGGGCTGAAAGTCTTCGACAAGATTTGTCAGGGAAATAAAGAAGGAGGAGTTATTGCCAATATGGACATTCCGGACCGCTTCCGGTGGCTGACTGCGGTAAAAAGCTCCTGTATTCAAGTATCCCGTCCTCATCCGGGATTCTCTACAGATTTAGATAATACTTTAGAAAGGTTGTTCAAGGAATTAGTTCTTTAATTCCTTGAATAACCTTTCCACTCAATGAATGAGAAAACTCTCCTCTTCTCTCATTACGACCCGGAAATGGTGAAGTGGTTGATTAATTATAGCAAATAATACCTCACTATATTTTTCAGGCACGGATTACACGGATTTCACGGTTTTAGAAATGATGGTTGCATAAAGCAACAGTGTAATCTGCGTTATCCGTGCCTAAAAAGAAACATAAACTTGCCTACTTAAGCGGAGTGAAATGCAATGCGGCTCCGCCACTTGCTTTTAGCTTCAAAACAAGCTTATCTCCGGCTTCTATCTTCTTATGAGTACTGCGTACTTTCGTTCGTGTATTCAGCTTGTCATCATCTTCGTACAGGTGAAGCATATACTTCTTACCTGATTCCAGAAAATCCGTAGTCAATGTAATTGTGCGGGCTTCCGTATTCGTCATTGCTCCTACAAACCAGTCATTCCCCGAACGACGTGCCTGAACGATATATTCACCAATCTCCCCATCTAACGCGCGGCTGTCATCCCATACACTCGGAATTGCTTTCCAAAATTCCAGTTCTTCTTCTCCCTGGTAGAATTCCGGTCTGTCATACCAAAACATAAATTGCAAAGGACTGTAATACACAGCTGCCATCGCCAACTGATGTGCTTTCGTATTCTTCACCCGGTTATTGAAATAACAAAGCGTATAGTCTCCTGCACCTGCCAGATAGCGGGTGAAAGGAAGAGTCGTATTGTGTGTGGCATCCGGCATTTCTTCATTTCCACGAATACCTTCCTGCGTCATCAGGTTAGGATAAGTACGGCTGAAACCTGTCGGACGATATTCGTCATGAATATCTACCATCAGACCATATTCTCCACATTTACGAACTGCATCATGCAGCCAAGTACTCCAACGCTGATTACCTATCTGTACAAAACCGAACTTGATACCTTTCAATCCCCATTTTTTATACAAAGGCAACAGAGTATCCAACTGCTGCACTAATGCACGCTGATTGACATACACCATAAGTCCGATTCCTTTCGATTCGGCATATTTACACAAAGCGGGTATATCAAGGTCTTTATCAGGAGAAACAGTAGTAGCGTCCGAACTCATTTTCATCTCTGGTCCGTACCAGCCTGCATCCATATGCACATACTGAATACCACGTTCTGCCGCAAAGTCAATGGCTGCTTTTACTCTAT